>Ga0224511_10003134_pt1 | contig 11688 bp, 6 predicted proteins | sample SF_May12_sed_USG_2_FD_169988 | JGI IMG/M metagenome (GOLD analysis project Ga0224511, IMG submission 169988) | Sediment microbial communities from San Francisco Bay, California, United States - SF_May12_sed_USGS_8_1 | ecosystem: Environmental > Aquatic > Marine > Sediment | place: USA...
CATTAACTGCTCGTCGGCAGACGATTGAGACTCGGTTTGGGGTGTCAGAGTTTTGCGTTCAGTCACATCCTGAGTGAGAGTGGAGGTGCCACTCAGTCGTTGACGAGTCGGTCGTCCCGGCTGACTCAGAGGTCGAGGTCGACTGGAGCTCGGTTTACGTCTGAGCTGAACCTCTGCAGACGATCGAGGAAAGTGATCCTCCAGATTCAGAGATTGACGAAGCCTCTGGAGACTCGTTTCCACGGGTTCCGTCTGCGACGCCTGCAACAGAAAAACGCAGATTGTAAAAAAACTTGGACCGAACTTAAGTGAATAATGCTGAAAAAAAAGGAATTAGTCAACGGCCCCTGGGAAAAAACGGGAAAACCTTTCAGGTCTACTTCGTTTCTAAAAGAAAAATGAACAAGCCAATTTAGACAACCCCATTAACACAAAGACATCACTCTTCATTCAGTAATTATTACCAGGAGTGGGAAAGACTGTTAACTCTAATGTCTGTCTGAGTCGGGAACAATCAGTCGTTGTTGGTATGTACCCAGACACTAGACTGGGATAGTGTGGCAGTAGTATTGATCTTTAATTTATAAGTGGGTATATCTCCACAGTCAGTGTTAGATCAGAGTAGATTTGCACTACTCGTGATCCCATTTGCTATCTTCAGCCAGTTGTTGAATAAAGCTAAGTGCCTTGCTAGAAGCAAGTGCTTTAGGAAGGACATCTATTTATACAGAAATTATCATAATAGGGTGGGTGGTTCTGTTTATGTAGGTAAATACGTTGTCACCATAGCATAGTAACTATATGTGGTGGTGGTAAATAGATATTATTGATGTATTACGGAATATTTAGAATTGCCAGAGTGTTCAACCATCAATATAGCAAAGAAGATAACCCCAATATCATCTTGGTTAGTACGATCCTGGTCATTTTGTGCAATATGGAGCATCAAATCGCTCAGCAAGGGGAGAGGCCTTATGCATCAACTAGCTAAAAGGGCAGCACGAGGCAAATTTACCCCCACTTTTGTTTAGAAAGCGCTAATCTAATGTACTACTTATGTTAATCACTATAGGTACAGAAAACATAATTCACACCAGCTGATCTGGCTTAAGCTAAATCAGGCATACATTTTAAAATAAACAACATTATTACTCAGCTGAGCTGGCCATCTTGTTGTTGTATTTAGAACAGTGACCATAGTATAACTTAAACTGGCTTCTCATCAAACCAAACATAATCAAATTAGAGGTATGATCACCTCTGGTGGTGAAATAAGGACAACTACCTAATGAAGACAGAAACTGTGTGAAATCACCCACAATCTTATGCATTAACTCTATAAATTATCAACAACTATTTCATACTTTAATCACACTGTCAATTAGCCTGTCTCCAGTGAAACTCTATGTGTCTAAACATTTTGCCATGTAACTACCATTGTCTATTTGTGTATGTTAATGTCTAGGCAACTGACATGGTCTCATGGTGTATTAGCAAGACAGTTTACAACTATTTATACTAGAACAGCGACAGAGAAATCACTACTGGCTCTCAGTGCACTCTGAATCAACCACATGTCCCCCTACTATCATCCCAATTAGCATTCCTTAACTTCTATGGAATTTTATGGGGAACCCAGTTTTTTCGTCTCACTCCCTTCATAGAGCAGGAGTCAGGTATCCTGACCTTAGCTACAACTTATTTTGTTGAATAACAACACCGGCTGTTAATGCTGCTTTTAGACAGAGATCTGTACCTAAGAAGTAATGTTGAGAACAGCGGGGAATCAATAATATTATACGTTACTTTGATAATGAAGCAATGCAATGTTATACAAATGAGATAAAAACCCACTGCGGCTCGCTCATATACCCCTCTAAGTCAGCGATAAATTCGGGTGCAGTTTGATAACACACTTCCGATTTTCCTTTTGTCTGAGTGCAATGGGTAACACCGAGATAATGGCAAAAAACTGGCTGTACGGAAATGATGTACAGCGCCCTCTAGGTAGATTCTATTATACTATCCTACACACTAGCTGACTGAGAAAGGAAAAGCTTCACTCTACTTTAGATAGGGTAAGATTCCTGGAGTTTTAATAAATTGCCCTATAATTTGAGTGTATACTTACTGTGGTCTGGCACTGTTTCACCGAAGGTCTGGCTTCTCTACCATCCACATCATCAACAAGTGGCACCCCTTCCGAGCCAAACGTCTTCCTAAACTCGTTCAGTCTCTTCTGACGACGACTAAAAGAATCAAGCGTCCATTTTAAAGGTGGGTTTAGCCAGACGGGGATTAGACGGGCGGTTCTGGCTCACTACGGGTTCATCCAGGGATAGGTTCTAGTGTTTATATGAACTAAGATACCTGCGTTCAAAGTGGGCGATAGCAATCAACATCCACGTAATCGTGAACTGGATGAATCGAGCGAGTTTACCGCCACTCATTGGATGGAAAGGTTGGCCAGCCAATTATCCCCTCATGGCCAACCGTGTATTAGACAGTTGGCAGTAAATGCTATGAGGATCCAACAGGCCTGTCAGTCGGTCAGTTACCAAGAGGCGAGCCTGTCAAGCTCATTTACAACAAGTTTGATGAATGAATTCTCGCTCAATAGCGCGGGATATTGCAGGCATCTTGCTTGGCAGCCCAAGCTGACTTACCGATTATACCTCCAGCCGGCTCCGTAGAATGCAAGAAAACATAGTAGCAGAATCAGAATGGCCAACACAACAGCTAAAGCAGTGATAATAGTGACTAGCTCCGCCGGAGATTCTACAAGAGAAATCAGCATAACATAAAAGTCATGAGTGAGGGAAAGATAGGGAGCCATGAAACGTTATGCTCTCAGTCAGTGAGTGGATTTATTAATAAGTTATCACTATATGGCTTTGCACCCGGACTTATTTCCCCAATATAAACTGACTACCATATGGGTGAGAGTTATAAACTAGTGGAGCATAAGAAAGCATACAACTGAGGCTATACCCTAGCTAATGATGTCAAAGGTTCATAATCCAAGCTTCCAAAGTACGTACGCGAGTACAATTAACAACCATCATATACTCTAGTATTTAGACTAGACCGGGATTGTTTAATTTTCATTTTCGCAAGGCAGATACGCAGTCTAGAATGGCAACACACCGATGGCGCATGATCAAAAGTTCAGAGCAAGGCCGAGCTGGGCTAACGTATTTCTGGTTTTCGTTCAGAAACAAAATCCCGCTTGCAGACTTTCTTCGGTCACGTATGAGTCTCGACTGAGCAAAACAATGCCCAATGGTGGAGCGAGCGAGAAAAAGTGCCTGGGAATATTTTACTTTAGACGCGTGTGAAGAGCCTTTACCGATACAGACAAAATTGATATTGGAATCAATAGAAATCTACTCCTCTGCGCAACCAGCTTATTATGCCAGAGAAGACAATGAAGTTAGTCCGTTTTAACTTTCACCCTTCGTATGTATTGACTAAATCTCGGCATTGGTATTAGATACCAGTGCAAATAATGCAGTTCTGAATCACTGCAGCTTCAATCACTAGCTCTCTGACCGATTTGCGTTCGTTTGCAATTGGGTTGAAAAGAGATCAATGTACATTATTCCATTATCAAGCGATCCACTGTTGCTATGTAATACGCTTTCCTGATCATCAATCGAGCAGACAAAATATTAGTTTACTTCTCCAAAGGTGGACACAGATTCTGCGAGTGAAAATTGAATCAGTGTCATCCCGCACGAGCTGGTTCGGCCTTTAGGTGATAAGCCCATCTGAAGGTATTGGATTAAATTAGATGACTTTGTCCAGGCCAGTCGCGAACCACTGATACGAGTGTGAGGGAGGATGACGGTATGGTGAATCCGATTTACTCAATGCGATTTCATCGACAGAAGAGCGCCCAGCACGCTCAATTTAATAGATAAACTCTGCAAACTTCGTTAAAATTCACAGAAAATCCTATAACCTGATTTCAGCCACCACACACTGGGGTTTCAGTCAAAGTCACACCTGGGGATCTAATTTCTCTCAATAACAAGAGATGGCAATAACCGTGTATGACTGAGCCTCAAGGGATAGATACCCCGGGTGGGACCTTCATCTACAGAGCATACTGGGAATGGAGAGTGGATGATCAGGAGAGAAGAGGCACCTACTTTTGTATGCTACTTGTGAGGAGGCCCTCTCATTGCTGTTTAAGTATTGGAGGGGAAAGGATACTTACCCTGGATGCTAGTGCGCGTCGGAGAGACGATCGGTGGGGTTGGCGGGAGGATGTTGGCAAATTCACAACGTGTCCCCGTAAATCTTGCTTTGCATCTGTAAATAGAACCCTGAGGCATTAGAAAACTATTCCAAACTCCTCGGCGATTCTGCTGTACAGTAATAGTCATTCAGATAGAGGGTGTCGTAGGTGGTAGTTGTTGTGTTAGTAGATAGTTGCACACGACGGGCATGCGACTTGAGTTTTCTGATTTGTGTATCTGAGTAGCTCTGGTATGGAATGCAGTGCAAGCCACTACGCGCTACAGAACTGATGCCGGGGGTCACGGAAGCGCTACTCCATAGTGGGCTCTAAACCGAGGTCCAAATAATACACAACACACGGTACAACGTCAAACTCATGCACTGAACTCCGGGCTGAAATGCTGAACCGATAGTAAAGAAGGTACTAGAACGAATGACAACAACATGCTTTGGGCATCATGCTAACACTTGCCATCATAAATGAATGGTATTCTTTCCATACATCTCTTGCCAGAAAAGCCTGGCTGGCACCTGAGAAGAACACCAGAACTGCATCGTTACGCCGACGTACAATGCCGTGAGACTGGACTCGCAACAGATTCTCACAGCGAATGAGGTGATGAGGAGGTCAGGTGCGCGGACACCATGGGAACCAAACAGCCAAGTAGCGCGGGCAGTTACTCAATCATGGGATTTTGGTATTTGAATTCGCGAATCTGACGATAATTGGGCGGCGTTCGAGAAATTGCGAATGGAATCATAAAATATATTGGCAGGTGTGAGAAGAAAATATTGCGGACGGATGGTATAACCCGCGAAAAGCGAGATGGATCGCTGAGCTGTTTCTGCAGCGAATCAATTAAATGCAGCGAAGGTTACTAATGGGCTTAACTCAGTGCCTTGATAACTATAGGCAGGCACACTTGTTATGCAACATCATATCCAAAGTGATGGTCTGTGTAATTCAGACACTGCTGAGGCATTTATAAAGATCGGATGAAAGAAAAAACTGAGAATTCTTATTGGACGTTACGCCAATCAGACTGTATTTTCTTATTTTATCCCACGCTAGCGACAGGAGCCCTCGCAGCATTGAAATAATTTGTATACATTCCCTACTCAGCCAGGGTCTGAATTTATATACTGCTAAACAGCTAGGTCGTGCTTCGTTTAGATTTTCTTCAGACAAAGGTCGGATTACAAAATGTTAAAAACAACTCTTGTGCCGGCGTGTTCATTACACAGAGGCATGTAGGCAATTCTGAACTAGGAAACTCAAATCTCTCAAAACTTTCAAGCGCTGAAAAACATGGTGCCCATTTAAAACACTGTCCGTGTAAAGGTACTGCAGTTTTTAGTTTGCTGTTCTATTTCAATTTTAGCTTTACTCTTGTAAATGCGAATGATTTTTTTACGAGCGGGGAAGACTTCAATTGTATCACCAATGAACCAATGAAAGTAAATGTGGGATTTTACCATCCTCTGAATGGGGAGAGGGGGAATTGTCACACATGTAATAGGAGATCGGAGGTCAGCTAATGAATATTACCTGCAGTGTTTATATCGGCCATCACTCATGACTTTGCACTGGCCTCCATGTAGGCAGTAATCTTTATCTCGCTCTCCTGTACATGTAATGTAATGCGACGGCTCATCGGCTGTCTCTGTTGATGCTGGTGTCGTTGAAGTCTCTGCAAGATTAACAATGGAATCTTGATTTTAATGTTCCATGCAGACCAACTGATTTGATGGAGCTACAAACCTAGAAGCTTGCTCTGAGATGGTAGGAGCTGGTAACAGTGCGAGGAGCTGACAGTTGGAGCCTGGCTCACATCTGAAATTTATGGTTCCGGGATTTGGGAGTGAATTCTAGAGAAACCACAGAATGGCAAATAACAGGACCCTACACCAAGTGACGCAGAGACTACCAAAGAGAAGCAAGAGCTACTATATGCACAGTGTGAGATATGCTGGGGAATCAGTACCTCGTACTGAGCAGCAATTGCAGCTTTGAGTCCTAATGAACAGACTATCGGTAGAATAATTGGATGCTAAGAATAGACAGGGAAACATGCATCTCAATCAGAAATGGACAGGAACAATTGAGCAACGCCATCTACCGAAAACGCTCGAGTAATTTAGAAAGAGCTATTTACAGCTAAACAGAATGTGATTTTGAAACTACTCAAGAAATAGTGAACATTCTTGCGGGTGTGTGAGAAGCGAGAGAACAGCCATGTGTAACAGGTTAATGAATGGGTTATAACAAATAAAGCCCTGTCTCCAGTAAGTGCATGCGATCCTACTACCATATCTGAGCAAGGCGCTAAATACTTCAGATGTATTGCCGGTGTTTATTAATATAACCAATACCGCTTCGATCCAACCCAGATATGATAATATCATAATCAAATGTGGAGACCATAGAGTTATAACTCCATGGTAGAGACAGACTAAACAGATGCACTTCCATGCAGATCCGTAGGTCAGTCACTCATACCCAATAAGACTATTACTTACCAATATTCTTTGGGATAACTATAAAGAAAGAGTAAAAGAGGTCTATTAGGACGCTGCAACGGTATACTGAATTACTGGCATGAATTGGCATTAACTAGCATCTGTTTATGGAGGAAAATACAATAAACGGCCAACACAAGATGGTGAATAAAACTAGAGAGCGGAAGATCTCGATCTTATATATGAAGGTTAACAGCCTCTGAATAACGAGAGTGAAGACCTCAAATGGGCAAATGATGTAAGCGGGGCTCTTCCGTAACGGTGAAAACTACCGCCGGCAGCAGCGGGGCGAAGATTACCGGCAGCGGAGCGTGAAACCTACCGAAAAACATGATGGCGCTGGTTTGGTCACTATTTGTAACGTTATCGCTCTAAGTAAGCATAAGGTATCAATACCTGATATGAGGGTTCTGATATTTCAATGGGCGATTAATTCATTAGCCATTGTGATACCAGAACAATTTCACTAACTTATCATCGACTATCACACAAAGATCGAAGCCGACGAGACTTCACCAGGGTCATTGAACGTAATATTGGAGATAAGTCTGAATATGGCAATTATCCTAGCACCATCCGTATGTATGTATGTAACGATGATGGTTTCCATAGGTGCCTGCCATCAATCATTAGATAAATCCTTGTTGATGGATGCCCAATGTGCAGTGAGTATGAATAGATTTTAGTTGGTGGTAAGCTGGCTAATGAGATGGGGTAGGGGAATGGACCCTCAGGTTTGACCAGAGTCTATGTTTATTCAATAGTAGGTAGGCTATGCTGTGAGTATGTGGAGGCCAATATTTATCCTGATGTACCCAGGAGAGAGGACTAATGAGAACTAACAGTCTATAATGCAAATCTAATTGATACAGTTCAGCATAAACACTCACAAATGCTAAGCACCTTTAGCTATACATACTTATACTAATCGCGCCTATGTCCATTCACTTGGTAACATTCGGTGATAGTGAAGGTCAGTCCAAGTAGTATGGACAGATAGTATTTGAACTCGTACTCAATTATCATTTTAGTGAGTGAATCATTAATCCCTAAATGAATTAATTGAACAGCAAGGACAAAAAACCTCTGCCCATCTGCCTGTTAATATTGACTAATCAGGCGCGGTTCGGATGAGAAAGACAGCAACGGGAGGCCCGGCATCGCGTTTATCCGAGACAGGCATACTACTCACCGATAAGTTTAGTTTTAGCCGAATCCTCTCCCAGGATACTTCGAGCTACGCATTGGTAGTGACCAGCGTGTTCAGCCTTGACCTGTTTTATTCTTATAGAAAGACTAGTAGACCGCCTACAATTGGTACTGAGGTCGTAAACCACTGAATGACAGAATGATGGATGCAGGAAATATTCATTCATATCCTCTATCTTTGCGGGTAGATAGGTTAAGTTAGCTTATAATGAGACCGTGATGGGGTAATTACACCTCTGCCAGCTTGGCATATAGAAACATGGTTTCCCCCCTCCCCATCAGTCCTGGCCAATCAATGAGTCAACTAATCCTGAAAGGGAACTGCTAAAAGGAATGCCAAAAATTCGATGGTAAAGGTTTTTGGCACCAAAACAATCATGGTTCTATGGCCATCTATTCTCACAGACCAAATACCTCATGACTCATGAGTGACAACTAACTGAAAGGAGTAAAATATTTATGCTTGGAGGAACATACCATCAGCTCGGACAAACAAACACTATCAGCTATACGCAACTACAACCATTGAGCAACTACAATTTACTTAACGTAGAATGCTTTTGTTTAGTCAAGTAAAAAGAGTCAAGTTTGCATTGGATTTATCAGGTAACATGGCTCTGAATAGCGTTCTTATAGTCTAGTAGAGCGTAAAGCTGACAGGCCAGTGGATAGGAGGCGAGCAGTGTGGGTTATCCTTACTCCAACTATAGATAACATAGGTTTCAGGTCAGTGTCTGGAGTATTCACTTCCTAGCTGACTGTCACATACAGACCAGGGATGAACAGACTTGATAGCGATGGAAATTTATGCTATAAGGTCAAGTAGCTGTATTATTGAACAGGAGTTATATAATACTTGGGTAATCCTGTTATATGTATGATACAAGGAATCAGAATTTCGATAATTTCCCTTCTCCCAGGAGTAGCGTTCTGCAGACAGAGGCTGCATGCGGTCTACGCCACGTGGTGATTTCAATGAATACGCCCAGTCACTGTCTATCCTATGCTGGGCAAAAGATACAATCAACCCAGAAGGTAATTGGCAAGGGTTATAATTGAGACTCTGGAACTTAAATACATCTGCAGTCTGCTGCAGAACACCATCTGTCAAAGAGCTAAGCGGTAAATATGTGTTAAACGACTATGGGGAAGGGACTCGCAGCCTCCACCAATGCCTCCCATCTTACCTTAACAAAATACCCTCAATACTAGTCTTTGTGTCATTCAACCTTACCAGCAAAATAAAAAAAAGAGTCAACTTGTTTACCAAACACACAAAAGAGTTAAATCTAGTAATTGTGTAGGTGCCAAAGTTAGAGTTTGCTTACCAAATACAAAAGAGTTGAAAGTGGAAGCGGTTATAGAAGTATTGGACTTACCGTCTGAATTTGACATGTATGCCCTTCATGTCGCTAGTGATCTCCTGATTATCCTTATACCAGGTAATGTTTGGGCTAGGATTGCCCTCAGCCCGACATGTTATTTTATAATTTTGAGCACCTTCCGACACCTGGAGATTACGCTTAGATTTGGCATTTGGCGGAGTCGCTGCAAGAGAATGAGTGAGATTAATGATGATGCTGACGGTTCGCTGCTCAGCGTCAGGATCGCCCAACAGGCGTACTGGTAATAGAGTCCCCCTCATCACTACAGCCCACATAACACAGAGTGTTTGTACAAGACCGGAACCTAGTTCAGTCAATCTGGGAACTCTTTATCTTTGCTAAACAATCGCCAGATACAAACGAGTGACTCAGTCATTATTTCTAGCTTTATCATTCTACCGTTCAGAACAGGAGCTTTTATGATTTTTTTGGTCTACAAAGTAATATTCGCTGCAGTTCCTTGGCCCCGGCGACTGACCTAGAATGACTAGGTAAAAGCTTGTTTTATTTGCGAAGCTATAGTTAGTGGTCGGCTTACTCCATTTTATCAAGCTGTGGCTGCACTGTGGTCTTTAAAAAGCCGCGAGTAACTGACCGAGGCCAGGCAGTGTCAGCATTTCAGACAGCTTATCCTGGGACACGGGAAATACACTAATTTGCATAGTTTCTATTGTTCCTGTAATACTTAAGCCGGGGATTTGTGAAATAACGGCTGATTTAGTCACATTCGGAATAATCTAAGCCGTCACAATGCAGTGGTTTATCAATGCGTCTTACCAATACGCCAACTACATGCTATTGATATTTAGCCATAATCCAATAAGCAACAGTTTACATTACATAACTGAACACCAGAAAAATAAAAGCTTTGAGACTGCACTAAATGTAGGTAAAGTTTTAAGGTTTCATACATCGAGTGAAGGACAAGATAAGTATCGAACCGATTGGTGCTAGAGCCAACTTTGCAGATTGCTTGCAGAATCCATTCAGACCGCGATTTGAACCTGGATACGACTTTATGGCTGCTCGTGTTGCTCAGTATGAGGGCAATCAGACATAACCTACTCACTCAATTTGTGAGCCTGATTTAACCTTGACAAATAGTTTACTAAACCAAAGCTCAGTCAAGCTAACAGCCCTACTTTTATATTGACAGTGATTTAGAACAGTGAAGTTTTATAGCTGCAGTTACAGTGGATTTGCATTCTGCTTGATAAGGATGGCAAGTATGTGGGCAGGTAGGAGTTGATAAGCTGATAGAAGGATTGAAAATTGTGTGGGTGTTGAGCATTTCACCACGGCATACATACTGTCATGTGATAGTTAAATACTTACCACAATTTTCACACACCACACTCTTTATCAATTTCTTGTCTGTTTTGGTATACTCCGCTGCTGGCTGCACATTTCTATATGAAGCTACATTATAACTAGTAGTAGTATGATTAATAAATAATAAGTAATACTCTTCTTCCTTTACATACGATAAACAGCGATCGTCAGTGATAGAATTATCTGCCCATCTAGATGCATCAGATAGTTTTAAAAATCCATCTATTTGTATGGTACGTCTTCGAGCTAATGGTTCTCCTGTATAGTTTGTGGCGTATGTAGGCTCCTTTACAATGCTTAATACTTCCACATCAGCAGAATATCGCTTGTAGTCCATTGATGGATAGTCTGTAGTAGATGACTCATATAGTCTCTCTATTTTACCCACTATGACTACCTGCGACAACAGCGCTCTAGTCTGAACACTGTCAAAGTCTGTCCGACAACATGATACAAATGAAATGTGTAACATGTAAAACAAGGCAAGGATATTCCTTGCTGTATACCTCCAACGTATACAGAAATGAGGAATCCACATAGCTAATAGTCCTGTCCAGAATCCGGTGTACTGTTGCTATTCCGTGGAAAATATAACATGCTCCTCCACCATTCACATGTTGTATAAAAGCTCAGTTGAATTTTCATCATTGTATGTTAGCGTATACTAAGCCACGCCCCGTACCCTTTTATGGGTTGTAGAGGCGGAGCTTGGCGGAATGGTTGACAGAGAGAAGATAATTCCCTGACGCATTCTGCGAATTTTTCCGTTGCGTCCTTCTGCGATCTTCACTGAGATGGCCATCTACGACGAACACTTTGGAGGTTACAGGATTTTTGTTGGTGACCTAGGTCGCACAGCCACTAGATATGATGTAGAAACAGAGTTTGGCTCATATGGTCAATTGTTAGATGTATGGGTTGCCAGGTAAGGTGCAGCTAGCTAAGTATTTGTTGAAACTGGTACTGGGCAATTCCGCTGGCACTTGTGAATCTGATC
>Ga0224511_10003135_pt1 | contig 11686 bp, 9 predicted proteins | sample SF_May12_sed_USG_2_FD_169988 | JGI IMG/M metagenome (GOLD analysis project Ga0224511, IMG submission 169988) | Sediment microbial communities from San Francisco Bay, California, United States - SF_May12_sed_USGS_8_1 | ecosystem: Environmental > Aquatic > Marine > Sediment | place: USA...
TACATCATCATAATCGGAACAAATCGGCCATTACCGTCTAGCAAATGTTCGGTAGTTAACGTAATAATATCGGAATCGCCCGAAACTCGACTGGTTCCCATCTCCATTCGGGCAATTAGCATGCATAAAATAGAAAGCAGGGAAATTTCAAACCGGAAATACCTTTCCAAAACAATACTGAACGGCAAGCCAACAAGCAATCAGATCAATTGGATATCATTTACAGTACTGGGGAATTTTGACAAGCTTACTCGGAACAAATAAAGCAGGGTGTTGTTTGCAACAAATATATAAAAGCATTCAAATAATCACGACAAGTTATAAGTTAAAGGGACCAGAGCACAGACTTATTGGTTGGAAAGTTTTGTCTTAAAATATAATTTTGACATAAGTCTCAGTCAGGAAATGCCATGTGAAATCTCTGACTCTTAAATATATTATGACAATATACTTAAAAAGATGCAAAATGCATGAAAACTGAGGTAACCCCAGTCCCAAGAAAAAGATTTCCCCTCATGATAAATAGTTTATTGGAAAATACCCAGGTTTGTTCACCATTGATTTCGAAACTGGTAATAGGTACTATCAGTTTATGCTTTATTACGCAGTTGTTTTTTTTAATATAGATTTTTGGGATACTAAATTATTTCCTTGTTCATGTCCAAACTGAGCTCTGATGGCTTTAAAACACAAACTGTCGTACAGCAGTAGAGTTCATCGTCGTTTCCAGGACAATCTTGAACGCCATTGCACAGCTGCCTCAGGGCAATACACTTGTCATGGTTATTGCAGGCGTATTCACCCGTTCCGCATTTACACCCCGTGTCTGTAATCGAATTGTATGAACAATGTCATCAATAGCTTTTGTTTTATTATGGAACGAGGTCATCATCATCATAATAATAATCATCATCATCATCATCATCATCACCATCATCATCATCATCATCATCATCATCATCATCATCAACAACAACTCATTATCATCAAATTATCATCAACATAATCATCATCATCATCATCATCATCATCATCATCATCATCATCATCATCAAATCATCAACTCATTATCATCAAATCATCATCATCATCATCATCATCATCATCATCATCATCATCATCATCATCATCATCATCATCATCAAAAACAACAACAACAACCACACCATCAATAACAACAACAAAACAACGACATTATAACCAATAACAACAAGAGTAGTTCTTACTACACATCTTCTCATCTTCTCCTTGGTCGCATTGCCAAATGCCATCGCAAAGCGTGGCACACTTCTTGTCGTAACACCTTATTTGCCCCCGCTTGCAAGGCACTGCAAAAAGTGTATAAAGAAGATCTGACTCTGCTTTAGGGAACGTTTCTTGTATGTATATTGTGATGGTATTGATTTACATAATCGACTACCATACGTTTACACCATTTAATGAGCGATATTCGAAAGTGCTGCATACAAAGCAGACAGTGTCCAGTTTTACGTAATTTCTAAAGAATATCCAGTACATGTATCTGGAGGGGTTGGAGTTTCCGGATCACGTTTTAATGTCCGTGACGGTTAGGGTTAGGTAACCCGTTTTGACGAGGCAACAATATGTTAAGAAATAAATATTCATAAGGTACCGTCCACCTCCATATACCGGATGTTCTTTAGCACCAACCCAAGTTTTAAAGGACAATCACAAAAAGGTCTAAACAAAAACTGGCAAAACAAGCAACACACACAACAAGACGCAATATACATGGAACATGAACCATTTTAAAATAATTGTTATGTTTCTTTTATTGAAATCATAAAATAGATTTAGGGTTTAAACCAGTTTTCCGATGCATGCAACCTAGCACTTAATTTCGTTAGATAATATCAACTAACAGAAACAAGTAGTTGTCATTAGATGTAATTCATTTCGTATGAGAAACTGTCAATTATATTATTATAACATATTACAATAATGTTCTTAAGGTCTGGACCGACCATTTTTACACACACTGTCAGATGAATGATGTATGGATTTGAGGTAAAACACTATTTTTCGAATTTCGTTACTAGTAACTGCCATACATACCCATTGGACAGCCTTCTTCATCACTGCCATCGAAGCAGTTAGGCTTGCCATCACACACCTCCGCACGAGAGATTGCAATTACTTCTCCGCTTATTTCACTAACATCGCAGATGTAGGCACCGGCATAGACTGTGTGTGTAAATAAAAGGGCTTTTTTTATTTAAGAAGAGTTTTGTAAACTGTAAGAGGAACACATCGCATGGTTTTGACCGCAAAGACGTATATGTATTAAAATATTAATATCTAAAATACAAATAGATATGTCAACAATAATGGCATTTTAGTTATATATGTCGCTAATCGCTAGTAATACGTGTGTGCGTGAATCTTTTCAAGAATGATTTTAAAGCACTCACTGGAGGTATCGACCACGCCGGCGTATCCCCCACCATTCATCTTCGGCACCCTGGACATTGGTCGTGGACCCCTTCTTGCCGTCACCGACGGGACGCAAGTGACCAGCACGACAAGCACGATTACTGCAATTCGGCTAGAACCCATCTGAAAAATACAGCGGGCGGCTTTTATACGATCTTATAGACGAAACCAGAAAAGAATTGACAACAGAAAACATTCATGTTAATGCCCTATACCTAGTAGCTATATACATGTACATCGATCAGATATAGCCTAAATAGATGCTTTAAAACATATAAACACTGTTTTCATGCCGAAAAACGTTGGCCTTATATAATAAATTAAAAAGGCAGGCTTTAGGATAAATGCGTAGTTTAAATGTATTACCTATCTAGTTATACATGATAATTTATTTTTACTTTTCCTTTTATTGCTTGAATCTTTTTTATTCTTGTACTTATTTCAAATCCGTATGCAAGTAATTCAAATAAAAACATTTTTTTAAAAATCATATGTATATATGTCTCAAAACATTATATTCAACAACTTTGATACAGCAATTGCAAACGTTTTCAATGTGCTTTTTTAGGTTTTCTAGAAAATTGAATTTACTTCGTTTGTTATTACTGACGATATTTTCTTTGTTTTTTACTTATTTATTTTACGATTTTTTATATGTATCACATTCCTCTCATCATCATCATCATCATCATCATCATCATCATCATCATCATCATCATCATCATCATCATCATTATCACCACTACCCTTATCATCATCATTTTCATCTAAATATTGGTGTTATAATATTATTAAGTTATAACATTTTTTTACTTTCTGTTCACTTCTCACAGAAATAAATATTTAAGTACAAAATACTACTATCTTCACAACCATAACTTCATACCTAATAGCAGCAAAACTGCATTGTTAATTCTAATAATCATTTAATATTATAACACATTAACTAATACACAATGTACATAAAACATAACATACCTTTTTATGTGATACGCCAATCATACTGAATTCACGAATTCTGTACAACAAAACTTATACCCTCGAAGTTTTAAAGCCCCTTCTACTACAACCAATGAATCTTTAAGACGTCAGAACAAACAATGACAAACTAACACGTTATCCAATTAATCTGACGTCAAATGTCAATTAAAATGGCAAGGAACCGCCCTCACTAGGATCTGTTATCGCATAGGAAGAAAGACATTTCAACTTTTCGAATAATTTAAGAGAAATCAAAAGGATGTTAAAGTAATTACTTTTTAATTAAGGAAATGATTTTACAAAAATAAAAAAATAATCATCCAATGGACGTTGAAAAGGATTGTGATATTGATTTTACGAAATGATTTTATAACGTACATCACACGGACAGTGATAGTAATGTGAATTTGGTTACTTAAATAATTTAACAAAAAAACGCACATTAGAAAATCACTGCATGATATTAAATTTATTTATTATACGTTAAATTTCTGAACAACTCATTACACGAACATAATAGCTTTATTAATTATGATTTTGTTTCAATTTTCAGTAAACATTTAAGTTTATGTCTACGATTCCCCCGGTCTACCTGACAAAAAATGTGTAAACATGTCGGTCAAGAATCAACCTTTGAAGGTGTAAATGTATGTCGTTTGCCTATTTATCTGACCAAGCATTGTACACGTATTTGTCTTTGACCTATTCGCCGGACCAAACCATGTACACATGCATGTCGTTAACCTATGTACCCAATGTTAGGCATTGACCGTACCAAGGAGAAACCCTTTTAAATATTAAAAGTAATAAATATATTTTTAAAAGAAACAGTTCATTCTAAATGTATGTTACGTCTTATTGTTTTATGTGTTTCGTTCTGTGCAAAGTGTTTGTTTTTGTACGGACCATTTTGTCATGTTGCCCTCAAACTTGACCCTATCTACTTTGTCTTGATTTCTTTTATTTAAACATATCTCCAATTTATACTATCTACCTGACCAAACCTCGTACACATTAGATGATTATGCATGTTTATCATTGTGTGTTTTCAGATGTTGAAGATTGTGATGGTACAAATTAAATACACCAACTACAACGACGAGTTAGTCTTCATTTATCTTCAACATCTTCTGTCCACTGTCTGTGGCCAGTTTGACACCAATGACACCGATATAGTTGGACATTTCGTTGTTGGTGCAGAGAATGCCTTCCAGCTCTGTAAAGTTGCCCGGGGAGGCCGTATTTCTTCTATATCTTCGATCATTTAAAATAATTAATTTTTTTTGCTGATCGAATAATTGGAATCACTCCAAAGCTGACAAAAACTTAGAATCCAGCCTAAGACAATCCACCAGACTTAAATGACCACCCATTTGACAGAAAGATTATGCTATTAACATTTTGGCGCCAGCCAAATAATGTTCATTATGTTTTAAGAGGATTTTGTCATGCCACGCTGTTCCATTTATTAAAATTGTGCTTAAAAAAGTTCTACCATAAAGCATATGGGGTCTAGTTTTGTATTATTTTGTTGATAAGTATTAGTCGCACCTTTTACAGACTTCACCTATGCTGTATGGCCATATTATCATAATATTGACGTTCCGGCGTTACTGACAAACTCTTGTAGCTAGCTAAACAGTGTTGTCTTTTCTGTACAATAATGTGGCTGAAATATCCCTAGTCAACATATTTTGTCTCATATATATGTATATATACATGTTTGTACTACTCATCATTTATCAGTCTTTGATTGCTAACCTAGTTCATGTTTACCCAAATACTGGGGGGAGATAGATGATTATGCATGTTTATCATTGTGTGTTTTCAGATGTTGAAGATTGTGATGGTACACAATTAAATACACCAACTACAAAGAAGAGTTAGTCTTAATTTACACATTCTTTTCGTTGACCTTATCTACGTGACACAAAGTGGTATACTTATTTGCTGACGACCTATCTTACTCACCAAACTTCACTTGTTTACGGGTGTTCTATGCACGTGGCCAAGTCTTGTATACTAGTATGTCGTTGACCTATCTATCTGACCAAAACCTGTATACTGGTATGTCGTCTACCTATTTACCTGTCCAAAACCTGTATACTGGCATGTTGTTGACCTATCTACCTGACCAAAACCTGTATACTAGTATGTCGTTGACCAATCTACCTGACCAAAACCTGTCTACTGGTATAACGTTGACCTATCTATCTGAAAAAAAACCTGTATACTGGTATGTCGTCTACCTATTTACCTGACCAAAACCTGTATACTGGCATGTCGTTGACCTTTCTATCTGACCAAAACCTGTATACTGGTATGTCGTCTACCTATTTACCTGATCTAAACCTGTCTACTGGTATGTCGTTGACCTATCTATCTGACCAAAACCTGTATAGTGGTATGTCGTCTACCTATTTACCTGACCAAAACCTGTATACTGGCATGTCGTTGACCTATTTACCTGACCAAAACCTGTATACTGGTATGTCGTTGACCTATCTACCTGACCAAAACCTGTCTACTGGTATGTCGTTGACCTATCTACCTGACCAAACCCTGTATACTGGTATATGTCGTTGACCTATCTACCTGACCAAACCCTGTATACTAGTATGTCGTTGACCTATCTACCTGACCAAAACCCGTATACTGGTATGTCGTTGACCTATCTACCTGACCAAACCCTGTATACTGGTATATGTCGTTGACCTATCTTTCTGACCAAACCATGTACTAGTATACTGGTATGTCGTTGACCTATTTACCTGACCAAAACCTGTATACTGGTATGTCGTTGACCTATCTTCCTGACCAAAACCTGTATACTGGTAAGTCATTGACCTATCTATCTGACCAAAACCTGTATACTGGTATGTCGTTGACCTATCTATCTGACCAAACCCTGTATACTGGTATGTCGTTGACCTATCTACCTGACCAAAACCTGTATATTGGTATGTCGTTGACCTATCTACATGACCAAAACCTGTGAACTGGTATGTCGTTGACCTATCTACCTGACCAAAACCTGTGTACTGGTATGTCGTTGACCTATCTACCTGACCAAAATCTGTGTACTGGTATGTCGTTGACCTATCTACCTGACCAAACCCTGTAAACTGGTATGTCGTTGACCTATCTACCTGACCACAATCTGTCTACTGATATGTCGTTGACCTATCTTCCTGACCAAACCATGTACTAGTATACTGGTATGTCGTTGACCTATTTACCTCACCAAAACCTGTATACTTGTATGTTGTTGACCTATCTACCTGGCCAAAACCTGTCTACTGGTATGTCGTTGACCTATCTACCTGACCAAAACCTGTATACTGGTATGTCGTTGACCTATCTACCTGACCAAACCATGTATACTGGTATGTTGTTGACCTATCTACCTGACCACAATCTGTCTACTGATATGTCGTTGACCTATCTACCTGACCAAACCCTGTAAACTGGTATGTCGTTGACCTATCTACCTGACCACAATCTGTCTACTGATATGTCGTTGACCTATCTACCTGACCAAACCCTGTAAACTGGTATGTCGTTGACCTATCTACATGACCAAACCATATATACTGGTATGTTGTTGACCTATCTACCTGACCACAATCTGTCTACTGATATGTCGTTGACCTATCTACCTGACCAAACCCTGTATACTGGTATGTTGTTGACCTATCTACCTGACCAAACCCTGTATACTAGTATGTCGTTGACCTATCTACCTGACCAAAACCTCTCTACTGGTATGTCGTTGACCTATCTATCTGACCAAAACCTGTATACTGGTATGTCGTTGACCTATCTACCTGACCAAAACCTGTATACTGGCATGTCGTTGACCTATCTACCTGACCAAAACCTGTATACTGGTATGTCGTTGACCTATCTACCTGACCAAAACCTGTATACTGGTTTGTCGTTGACCTATCTACCTGACCAAAACCTGTATACTGGTATGTCGTTGACCTATCTACCTGACCAAACCCTGTATACTGGTATGTCGTTGACCTATCTACCTGACCAAAACCTCTCTACTGGTATGTCGTTGACCTATCTATCTGACCAAAACCTGTATACTGGTATGTCGTTGACCTATCTACCTGACCAAAGCCTGTATACTGGTATGTCGTTGACCTATCTTCCTGACCAAAACCTGTCTACTGGTATGTCGTTGACCTATCTACCTGACCAAAACCTGTATACTGGTATCTCGTTGACCTATCTATCTGACCAAAACCTGTATAGTGGTAAGTCGTTGACCTATCTACCTGACCAAAACCTGTGTACTAGTATGTCGTTGACCTATCTACCTGACCTAACCATGTATACTGGTATGTCGTTGACCTATCTACCTGACCAAAACCTGTATACTAGTATGTCGTTGACCTATCTACCTGACCAAATCCTGTATACTGGTATGTCGTCTACCTATTTACCTGACTAAACCTGTATACTGGTATGTCGTTGACCTATCTTCCTGACCAAACCCTGTATACTGGTATGTCGTTGACCTATCTACCTGACCAAACCCTGTATACTAGTATATGGCGTTGACCTATCTACGTAACCAAAACCTGTATATTGGTATGTCGTTGACCTATCTACCTGACCAAACCCTGACTATTGGTATGTCGTTGACCTATCTACCTGACCAAAACCTGTATACTGGTATGTCGTTGACCTATGAGCGTTTTCACAATGCTCGGTTCAAAGTGGATTATAAATTTATTTTGTGTATGCACACCTAGGTTCAACAACAGAATTACATAAATTAATATTATGCATCTGTTATAAATTGTTAAAGAAAATTCTGGTCTCTCTTTTTGATGACATGGTCGAACAATTGAATTTTATTCCAAAATAATGATTTTGTCCATGACGCAAGTGTCTTCATCAACATATGTTTAAATGACTTTTTTCCAAGTATGTGTGACACTAGGCTTACATCCTATTCAATTTCATTATTGATAATTGTTGAATTTTGCAGTATTGAGGAATTGAATGTGTTAAGTTACAAATTTCTCCAAGATTTTTATCCATGTTTGTCTTTCAAATTTTTCACGGACAGACATACTGTGGGACGGAAATGGTTTACTGGTTGTGGTGATTTGGTCAGTTGGATTTTTTTTCATGGGAGTCAGTATACTTATTACCTCTGGTTAGGTCTTTGTCGCAATGATAAGAGCATTTCGTTAGCTTTACTATGTTAAGAGGACCTGATTATGTGTACGGACAAACATTGTGGGACGGAAAATAAATACCAAAATATAAGAGACAGACATTTTTTGACAAAACAATGTACCATAGTTTGTCGTTGATACACCAATATCTACCTAACCAAACCATGTACACTTGTTAGCCGTTGACCTACCCGAACAAACCTTGTACCTTATATCAGTTATATGACTTATACCTCACACAATTACTTGTTTTTAATTATTGATTGCATATATTTTGGAAGATTTGGTCAGCAATGTTATTAATGTGCGAGTGTAACACTTTCTCTTTGCACATGAAGGGAAGTACATGTATACGATATTCTGAGGCAACTCTCGTATGTTCTCTCTAGATGACAACATAATGTACACATGTTAATCGTTGATCTATCCACCTAACAAAACTTGGATCACATGCTTGTTGTTGCAATTGTATATGTACAAAACCATTTAAATAATTTTATGTTTGTCAATAACAGAACTACAACCCTAACCTTGGGCACATCTACTCTAGATTTAGAGATTCGTTTTAGCTCGATTTTTCGAATAACAGTACAGCCATGCTTGAAAGTTTTTCTTTAGCGTTGGTGTCGGCGCCTGCTCCATTGTAAAGAAGTTTTATGAACTTGTCATTTTCTAAATAAAGTATAATGGTACAGCAAAGAAACTGCATACACTAAAACGATCAGATCATATACTAGGTCAAATGCCCGAATACACAGTTAAACAAAAATACTTTTAAAATTAAATCTGGGGATGGTAAAGGCGTTTCATAATATTCCAACATCGTATGGACAGTTCCCCAACTGTCAATCAAGATCATTTTTAACAGTACATGGCAAATTTTAATCCAATAAATTAGGAATATGTTGTCACGTGACAATCTGACCTAGTATATACAATAGAAAGCATACTTCCTGTTTGTGATAAACCTTATCACGTGAACAATGGAGTTCAGCAAATGTAGGCGGAGATTAAAAAAATGTGGAACTATGCATTGGCAAAAAAATGTGATAATCAAATAATTTTCTTTCCTTTCCTTTCCTGGTATCGACATTTTAAAATAATTTTTTGAACAATTTCCTTGTTAAATCAACGCTGAAAGGTGGTATACAGACACGAAGGAGCCAAGATAAAGTAATAAATGGATGTACATTACGCCCAAAGCGAGCTAATTAATTACACATTGGAAAGATACATTTAAAGGTGATCCGTTTTAAGCCGCCGGGTGCTAGATTTGAGCTAAAATCAATATGGTTTGAAATGGTTTTATATGGATTTTTATAATGAAAATTCAAACCAGTTGTAATACTTACATCGAAAATATGAACAAATTCGTCAATATAATTATATGTACGTGATGTGCATTGAGAAATGAACATTCATGAAATATATACCTTCATGTTATGTTACAAGACTATATATGTATCACTTTAAATATGCAACTAATAAGGAGCCTCGCCGGTTCTTGGCTTTCTGGTGTAATTAATAATACACACCAGAAAAGATTGTTAAAACAAAATTAAATAAAATTCAATTGTAGTTCTCCAGTTCAATCATTGCTTAGAACTGTCATAATTGTTTGCCAAAAATCATAATTGTATGCAATTGTGTTGAATGTAACTAAATTTCCGTATATTATGCCGTTTGTACTTTATTCACGAAATAAACTTGTGTTTTGCAAGCAATTGGCTGCTTCCTCGAATGTGTCAGTTGGCGGAGGCAATGCACAGTTCTGCAATTTGTTCAAGCTCCTGTCATTTATTTAGAATTCCTTTGTTCGTGTGATCAACAAGGTTAATCACACACAGGAAGTATGCTTTTTTGCATTTACAAGGTCAGATTGTCACCTGACAATATAACCATAATCCATTGGATTAAAATTGACCATGTACGGTTTATGAATAATCATGATTAACAGTTGCGGAACTGTCCATTGAAACAGGCCTTACAATAGTCTCGACATCACCGAGAAAGTTACAAGTAGGAAACAAATGGTTATGATGGTGGTACTAATATGGTCAATGTCAATGCTTGTGAAGTATCGTTCATTGCGAAGAATAACAGTACTATTGTTTGTGTTGTCTCATACAGCTAAATCGTGTACCTGTGGTGACGGAGAGTACCGATGTACGGACGACCAGTGTGTCGACAGCGACAAGTTCTGTGACAGGGTGGATGACTGTCCGTTCGGCGAGGACGAGATGGACTATGCTTGAATGTCATCAATGTTCGAGATGTTACAAAGTCATTAAGTCACGGTTACTGTATGGGAAAATGTGGTTATACATGTATACAGTGTACTGTACCTTGCCTCTGGCGATTCTTTTCATAGATCTGAATGAAAATATTTTATTAGTTATATAAAGTTTTAGCTCTATGAGTGAGTTTGTATTTATTGTTACAGAATATACATTTATACAATATTAACATGTTGCAGTAGTATATTATAATTCTTGCATTATGCTATTCATTAATTAAATGTCCATAACATACATGTATTGCATAATAAAAACACTGCGGGCTCCAAAAGAAATAGGACAAACTAAATTATGTCAAAATATCTGTAAAACATATTAAAGTGTTTGCGGAATTTTTATTATATTGCATTGCCGATTATAAAACTTTGCAGTATGGGTTAATCATTACTTTGTTGAAAGAGAACTTGCTATACAGTAGCTAATTGTACACGTGACGTAATGCTACCTCTTCACTTACTATCCACAACAAACAACAACCATGATGCTGCTAAAATCGTTAAAGAATCATTATTTCAATGTTTACAATATTTCAGGTTTTAATTTGTGTTGTTGTTTTAGCAGGTCAATGTTGCATCAATCTCTGAAGAGGTACACACTCACTGAAAGCCATCATGACTATCCCAAATCTGGCCGTCCGGAGATCTTCAGTGAATGGGTTGCCCAAATGCTGGTTTGTGCTTCGCTTACCAACAGACAGACAACAGGTCTTGAGCTAATTCTGACCTGGCTCAAGCTCAACATCCATGCATCAAA
>Ga0224511_10003136_pt1 | contig 11686 bp, 10 predicted proteins | sample SF_May12_sed_USG_2_FD_169988 | JGI IMG/M metagenome (GOLD analysis project Ga0224511, IMG submission 169988) | Sediment microbial communities from San Francisco Bay, California, United States - SF_May12_sed_USGS_8_1 | ecosystem: Environmental > Aquatic > Marine > Sediment | place: USA...
GCGAGTCCCGGATAGCCTTCTACGGCCACACTGTCTACCGGAGCAACGTCTCCTGTGGCCGCCACAGGAGACATTGTTCCGACAGGACAGACAGATAGATAGATGTAAGCCATGTCATGGTGTTGGTTTCATCTAGTACAGATTGACAATCTGGTCCATCAGCCACGGTCGCTGATAATGGGTAACATCAGCACCTCTGACAAGCAACCATTTACCCCAGCTGCCAAGGACAAATGGCAAGTATAGATAATCAGGCACCTGTCTGCTGCCAACAGCTGTCGAGTTAAAAACTTGCCGATCAACATCGCAAGAGCTTGCCTCTAACAAGTACTTACCTCCAACGGGTCTGTAAAGTCAGGAGCCGAGCCGAACAGTGCAGCACTCAATGCACATATCAGCACAATACCTAGTGTAATAACTATGACAGGTACGGGGTGATGGGTGAGAATACGTGCATATCTGCAAAAAAAAATTGTTCCGCTTTTATTATCACACGCCTACTCAGAAATTAAGAATGTACAGGCAACTTGCTATGAGCTTAATGCGCTATGGCCGTATTACTGCATGAAATACTGGGAAATGAGTCATAGTTCATCAAAAACTATAAGATTGAGCTACATCTGGTCCTGTGATTCCCGAGTAGACTATGGAAACTCAGGTGTACACCCAGCCATGTGCATTGAGAACTCGGACTTTCATCCTAATTTTGATGTGGTTGAACCACTAGGACAGGAATTTTTTCTACACAGGCACCTGGCCATCCCAGTTTATGGACCTCCTAAGCCTGAGGATTGTTGGAACGATTAAAACCATAGGAGTAGCTCATTCTCACAGTGGGTGCTCAGCATGACTTAAACCCAGGATCTGTCAATCTTGAACCAGGTGCTCTAGCCATGGAGATATCCCGCTACCCCTAGGACGTACGGATAAACACCGGGAGCTAAGCAGCGGCAGTCATAATATGATTGCTCCTTATCAATACTGAAGTTCCTGCTATATACTCATCTTACCTTGAGTTACCCATCTACAGCGAGGCTGGAGATGTCACCCGAAGTTTAAGCGTTCTGTAAATAATGACAATCCGAGTCAGTTAAGGTTTAGCCAAATGGCTACTGGACGCTGGATTTTAGTTGTAAATTCGCAGTTTAGCCTCGGTGCCTATTGAAACGATGACAGTCATCAGAGCATAAGCCGCCTATTTGATGCGTTTCATTAACCGTCTTTTTGGATAAAACCCAATTCAAAGCATCAATTACTAAAGCTTGTCTCTTATGACAGCTGCAACTATCCGGAGTCAGTCATATTTTGTATCCTTAGCCTGTTGTTTCAGCACTATAAGTGAACAGTTTAAATCTTGAGAGAGCTAAGCATTTCATATCAATATGTTAAGGTAAAATGCATGAGACCCAGTCCGCTTTGATTTCAGGCAGTTGGTAGGGGATGGAGGTATCTTCAGATCGGCTGTCACACACAGACAGTCAATCACACCAAGTGACCAACAATGTACAGCTTTTATAACAAACATAGAAACCATGAAGGCATGATATATTCTCATTCGATTAATTCAAATATTTTTTATTTTTATGATCAACTAAAAAAATGATTGTGATTTTCAAGTTGATCGAGCGAACTCACTAACCGATGTACTGTAGTGTAGTCAATGCGTGCCCGTGCCACAAACTGTGTCATAGCCACTACTAGTACTAGTACTGGACAAATACAACAAGTACAACATTAACATTACATGATTATTTAAGGTACAGTCTACCCAGTAAAACATATTGAACACTAAGTCTAACACTCACTGACTCAGTCACAGTCACAGTCACTGAGTCAGCGTGACTGTGAGTGTTGTGTAACTGTTGTTGGTGTTACTCTGTAAGTATAAGTAAGTGCAATCACTGCAATGTCAATGTGGTTATCACCATGGGCATCACTTTCACCATCAGTCAGTACTCAGTTAGTTGTTTGTTGTAAAAGTTGTTGATTTCGTGTTACTTGTTATTGACTTAGTAAATACTAATTTAGTTATTTATTATTCATTGGAGTTGGACTGGTTCCTTGCGTTCGTTCCGTAATTCGGAGTGTCGTTACTTACTCGTTACTGACTCACACTCACAGTCAGTGTCACACTGAATGACTGACACTCACACTCACAGTGAGACTGAGACTGAGAGTGACAGAAAGATGGCATTAATAATTAATTTGAATCCGGTCGCTCACTTGATGGGTAATTCCTCTGTGGAACATTTAATCCAGGATCAATGTGATTGAATATGCAGAGGGGTCTCGTGAATAGCGTCTTCAATAGTATGCAACGTTCGACAACTCGGGGAGAAAGCGATCCGAAGATTATCTTTGAGTTTGACCAACAGCGAATAAGTCCAGCGGAAACACCATATGCTTTAGGTTTAACTGGATCAGCTATAACCAAGGTCGGTCCCTCTATCAACTCTCATTACTATAGAGCCCCACTGTAATGCGCGCGCTTGTGTGCAGTGTATCCGAAGACGGTGGGTATATATAGTACTTCCCACCATCGTTCCAGTATCCTTGTGCTGTATCCCGTACGGCTGTTTTGGTAGTTTTCATTTTCTTTTTGTCCCTAGTGGCTAGTCTATCTATTTGGGAAATTCAATCTGGCCCGAGATTCTCGCCAGTTGCAGTTAAATTGCAGTTGCATTCGTGTTATTGTATGAGTCACCCATGCCGTCAGTGTATTGCCTCACCTCAGACTCACTCTCAAGTCAGAGTGACCGCACTCAGTCACACTCACTCTCACTGACTCAGTCAGTCAGTGACTGAGTCACTGGGAAAAACTCACAAACATTCAACAAGACGGGCGACTGACTGGCGACTCTTCCACTCCCACCCCTATAGGTATCGCTCACTTTGGATTGTTTGACGGAATTGAGCAATCGGCGATTGAGCACATAGACTAGAGGATACGACGCACAACAATGGTGTGGAGACACCTGCGACGAAGTCCGTGATTGACCTGCAAATAACTAGACTGGTATAGTAACACTATCAGTGGTGTGGCAATCACACTCACGGTCTGGTCACAAAATTGACAAGATGACCAGCTCATTGAAATACAACGAAAAGGAGTTCATGAATAGTGTCAAAGCTCACAGATGCCTGTATGACAAACTGGATCCTGGCTTCAAATGCAAACATACCAAAGACAATGCTTGGACTGAGATAGCCACTAAGTGGGATATCTCCGTTGCTCAAGCTGAAACAACGTATAATAATATTCTAATGGTCTTTGGAAGGCAGATAGGAGCATTGAAAGAGACTGAATCGGACATTTCAAGTTTAAAGCCAGAGTATGAACACCTCCGTTGGTTAGCTGAACACCTAGAACAAAGACAAGGCAATGGTACAAACTCAAACAGTTTCTACAGTGTTAGTAATGGTGCTAAATCTACGATCTGTGAAGAGTCGGAACACCCGCTTGGTATGTACAGTGACGTATCGTGCCCTTGAAGGATTATCTTGTCAAATACATGTGTAGATCATCCTAAAATACGCTTGGTACCTCTTGGTCAAAATGAAATTTGTTGCAATTGCTTTCGCGTTGGATATTGTGGATATATCTAGTGGTATAAATCAGCAGACCAAGCACTATGCATTGAAGATTGATAAAAGCTCTATACAAAACGCGGTTATAGTCTGTTGTTTTCCAGTCGAGTCTTTTTATATTCTCTCTTTTTAGGTAATGTCCCACTAATAGTTAAACCCAACACTTGTACGCTATCCATTTGCCCGTTATTTCATCTTGGTTTCAGTACATGTAATGGAAGACTGCAGTATGGAATCTGAGACGTATGGACTGATGCAGCCACCCTCTGGTGGTGGAGGTTCGCTATCCGATATCAGCTCTTGTATGGGCGTGCTGATGGCTCAGGCCAATCCGAGCAACATCGCAGAGCGTCGTCAAGCGCTGGTGGCAAGGAAACGAAAGCTGGATCTCATGTATCAACGAGAGCTCACTCGATTCCAGCATGAAATGCAGGCACTGGACGAGCTAGAACAGCTTACCCCTCACCTACAGAGCATTGCTGAGAAGAGACGCGCCATGTCCTCATCAGCCTATGCATCTGGTAAGCCTCCTCACTCCTTATCTCAACTGAGCATATAGAAAAGGCCCATGTTTCCTCATTAGCCTCCGTTGCCAGTCACCCATTGCGCTCCGTATCTCAACCAAGCATCTAGGAGAAGAGATACGCTACCTCCTACCCTATCCTAACCCCTGAGACTCTTCATTCCGTATCTTATGTGCAAAGCATTGTGGAGCAGAGGTTCTAAACTCTCTCCACCTCATTTTTCTTTTCATATGAAAGTTTTGGAGAAGAGGTTCTCCGGCTCCTCATCACCATTTGTGTCTTGCAGCGGTGCAGGTTACAGAAGACAACCGCGTCTTGGACAATGCACAGTCTCCCAGGCCAGAACTGTGTCTGGAAGGTAAAGCCCTAAACACACTATATAGAAAAATTTCAACGACCAAAGTTTTGCTTAGATAGATGAGATAGGACCATCTTGATGTTATATTAGTAGAGATCAGAATTTCTTAATGTATACCTTGGTATCCTCTCTCTCTCTTTATGGTTCTTTTCGCCACATTTTATATATCGTAGCCACTAGCGATGCGGAGGGCAGTAAAGCTAAGAAACCAAGAAGATGGTGGCGCAGCCCTCGTTTACAAGATCGTTCTGAACGAGGCTTCTTCCACAGTCTGATGGAACAAGATGAAAGCTCCTTCTACAAGTGTGTACCCTGCACTCCCCATTCACTGGGGTATTCTGTACCAGCACTGACCGCTCAACAGGGTATCTTGTACCCCGCACCGCCCATTATTTATGGTTTCTGTACCCGGCACTCCACGTTCACCAGGGTAGCCTGTGTCCATCCCTTCCCGCCTGCCACCAGGGTAGTCTATACACAACTCTGCCATTTCACTAGAATATTTTGTGTCTGTTACTGCTCAGTCTTGTCATACCCTGTAATTTGTCAACACCACATTTATTTTGTACCTGGAACTTCCTGACTGCATCAAATCAATCAGTTATGTCTCTTCCAGTTACACGCGCATGACTCACAAGAGTTTTGAGCATCTGCATGACCTCGTTAAAGAGCAACTCCGTGGTGGGAGAGCTTCCGGGCAAGGAAGATCACCAATCGACTCTAAGGAGAAGCTGGCACTGACTGTCCATCTTCTGGCGACAGGGAATTCACAGCTAGCGGCTGCCGATGACTTCCATCTCGGCAGGTCAACTGTCTGTAAAATCATCAAGGTGACACCTCAGTACTATTTATTATAATGATATATGATATGATTTATTTTATTGCACGAAAGGGGATAGATACAGAGTTTAGAAAAAAGTGGAAGGTAGAAGGGCAACCTGATAGCCAGTAGGAAGCTAGAGTGATGGCTGCCTGACTGTTCTATGAGGGCACTTGGCCATCCAAAGCAGTGGGTTGGTGGTTACCGCATTCAATTTTGGACCGGGTGACCCGGGTTTGATTACAGCTTTGTGTGTCACTTTTTATTGTCTTCCTCATCGAATTCGTATTGTGACATTAAATAATTGAGGCCCACCAAAGTAGTGCCAACTCTAAAAGGATCATCACGAGAACAACCCATCGGCTTAGTGATGCCACCTTTGTAAGACAAAATGACCCTACCTGATCTTATCTTATTATACTTCATTCAGGTGAAACAATTGAGCCGAAAAACTCAGTAGTTCAATTTCTGCATTACCCTCAGTCGCACTTGACAAAAGTCAAATTTACTTAGTGAACTAGAGGGTGAAAACAATAAAATAAACTTGCTCAAATGCCCATTGTGGTTTTTACTCCACCTCTCACTACACTAGTTCTATCTCTAGTTCTGCAGTCATTCGTCAGTCAGCCCTTTTTTGATCACATTATTCGAAGATGTATTAAGTAAGCTTCGTCACTTTTGGTAATAAACGCTTTCCATTTTAGCAAACCTGTGCAGCGATATGGAAGGCACTAAGCGAGGAGTATGTCAAATTACCATCAACTAATGAGGAATGGAAACGGCTCTCAGCTGAGTTCTATGATGCATACGGCCTGCCACATATGGTGGGGGCTATAGATGGTAAGTGCTGGTACCACTGCAAAGATTCTGCTATCATAGTGATGCGTTTGCCATTATGCGGATTTGCCCTTTCTGACAAAGTAGCAAATAATAGTGAGGCATAGGGAAGCGCTACTGGTTCTATTAGAGTGCCAATTCACAAGTATCTCATATGTTTTCTAATGGTGACTCTGGATCTTAAAAGTGTACAGCTGTAAAAGAAAGCGTTCGATCAACCGATTGTTAGTCATTTCCCAGCAGAGTCTTGGGCTGCTGAAATGTATTAGTTATTTTCAGTAACACAGTCTGCCTACTCGAGTCTTGATTATCGGACTATACTCCCTTACCTGAGGAGCAGGGCACATTAGTGTTTACTGGACGCCATGCCTTTTGCGTTCATGACCAGGACCATCTGTTCAGTCTTGTAGCGCATGCTTCACACTGAATTAGCGGATGCCCTGATGGAGTGCGAGTATGCCCGGACGAGCCAGCTTACACTATAAACTCCCCACGTTCCCAGCTGTTATCAGGCTTGCCAGATAATACCAGACTCAACTCAGTGATGAATGGGCGCCTATTATTATTATTATTATTAGTATTATTATTCATATTGAACTAGGTAATACTGCAAGTGAATCTTTCGCTGGTTTGATCGCCTATCGTAACAGTCTGTGCTACACTAACAGGTGGCCACTGTTGCATGGTGCTGTTTTGAGTTCTTGGTTTGATCTCTCAATCCTATAGCATAAAAGTGCTTTGATGTTGGCCCAATGACTCATAAAAAGTTGTGCTCTCTTGACGTTTTATTGCCACATCCTCTCATTGTTACTTAGGCAGGCACTTAGTCATGCACTGTAAGTACAGTGACTCTGATAGCCCTGACCAGCTCACACTGCTACTAGCGATATCTGACGCCAACTATCGCTTTATCTACGCGGATATCTGTACATTAAACCGACACAATGACCAGAGTCTTGTGGTACATTCCAAACTGCGGGATTGTCTAGCAAATAACACTCTGGGAATCCCTTCACCAGCTGTTATACATGAACAGGAAATGCCCTACTTCCTGGCGGGGAATGAAAGCTTCTCATTGGAGGAATGGCTGATGACACCATATCCCACTGCTGACAGCATTGCTGAGGAGGTGTATAACTATAGGCTTAACAGATGTCGCCGGGTGATTGATAACGCGTTTGGAGTGCTGGCAGCTCGTTGGAGAATTTTTAGCCGACCGATTCGAGCTGATGCTACCACCACAGATTTGATTATTCGAGCCTGTATCGGTCTACATAACTTTCTGATATCCACCGAAAATGGCAGCTATATACCGCTCGGTTTTGTTGACTCGGAATCCCCCGATGGTCTGACGGAAGGGGAATGGAGACATGAAGTTAAGAATGACACACAGCCCGCAATGACATGCCCAGCCTATCAAGTGAACAACACAGAGTGTAGCGTTGCATCCCGACTGGCCAGAAAGACCCTAACTGATTATGTGAACAGTGATGAAGGATCTCATAAGCGTCCCTGGCAGCTAGAATGGGTTCAAGTCAAGGGCGAGCTACAGGATAGTTAGCATCAGATGGGTGTAGTCTACTGAAGGCGTAATCTGCAGACCAGTGTATTCTGATGATAGTCTTGAGCTGCAATTGCCAGATCCATTGGTTTAATGAGGAATGGGAAAACTGGAAAATTGTTTAGATTTTTTATTCAAATACATGTACTCATATTTCGGAGTACGTATTGACAATTTATTTATATAATATATGAAAAAAAGTTCCTTGTACTGAATCTTCAAGAAATACAAACTCTTGGGGAACAAATCAAGAGAAAACAGAAGCTTAGCAATTTTTCTTTTTAAATGGTAAACTAGTACCGAATTCAAAACCATAATCATTGTGAACTAACGGAAAGCGCCATATGCGCAGCAGTAAGTCACAGTGCGCTTGGTGTGAATCAGATCTATGTGTATTCTTGGTCTCTCATCTATCAATTGTCTATACATTAAATTCTTGTTGAGCAAAATACAGACAGGAGGTCAAAGTATCCAATCTCAAGAGTTTTTGCCGCCATCTATGGATTGCCCCACAACTGGTTGCAGCATCTAAAATAAAAGGGAAGGTAACTCTGTTAAAAGGGTTATGACATGGTCGATAGTATACGCATTTTCAGAGTTGCGGTCCCCATTCTTAAAGGGAGGCAACTCCACATTCATTGCAGCGATAGCGAATGTTCTTTTGCCACAAAACGAATATCGGTCACTCGAATAACTATAGCCCAAATAGAAAGAAAATGGGACCTAATTACTAAAACTTAGTAGCCTTACGATCTTTACTCCCTCATAACATCGAGTAGAACTCAAAATTGAACGTAAGCTAGGAGGAAACTTAAAGGGGTTATGACATGAGCAAAAACACAACTCCGAAAGTCCGTCTACCATCGACTGTGTCATAACCCCTCTAAGTTATAAGAAGTGCTTTGCCGGTTTTCCCTAGACCTAAATAGAGGCCGTTGCGTCCGGGCCTCTATCATTTTGCAATAATGGCACTAACGCTCGCTGACAGAGGTGAAAAAGTGCACTCTGAAACCCTATTTCTATATTTTTGTTGAACAGTTTCTCTCTATAGACTTGTGTAACTACAGGGCTAGTGTGCACCTGCAAGAGGATTTTCCAAACAGCGCGTAAGCCGCGAAATCAACGCAAACACCAACAGATCTGTGTTAATTTCCTATTTCGAGGCCAATTCTGGTGCGTCAAAGGTGTCACCGTATCACCGAGGGCTCTAAGTATGCGCATTGATAAGGCTATATCTAAGCTTCCATTTGAGCTGGGTATTGGGCCCATTTGTTCATGGTGGGCTTCAAAATCTGAAAAGAAATAAAGACACTTTTGGCCATGACATAACCCCTTTAATTGCTGTCTGTTGAGTCTTGCTCTGGTGATGATTGGGTTATGGCACAACTGAGCTTGCCAATATTACACATATAACATTTGTATGTTCAACACCCTTCTAATCATAATGTCCAATTCATTTGAAGATACATGCACCCATGTTCTGGTGACCGTTCAATGTGCAGATGAATCGAAAGTGATACCCTTAGATAAGAGGTACCCTGGCCATTCACAGTCGATTCGGTATCCACTTAACGTGAACTGGAGGAGGGTAAACCCTTATAGTAAAATAAGCCTGTTACTTGTGTTAGTTCAGCTGAATGTGTTGAAAGGAGAGTCTCCTCTCACCTGGCTGCTGGCTAGTGACTGAGGTATGATGATGTACTGAGGAGTTCCCGTGGTTGACACCGGGACAGGAAACTGAGCACCTATACTTGTTTGCGGCACGTTTATCATAGGGAGGTAACCATCTGGTAGGCCTGCCATGGCCGCTGGGGCATAGAGCACTGTTTGGCCTGGCTGCTGGTACAGAATAGCCTCACTGCCTGACGCCTCTACACCTGCAAATTACACTGATTGTTGATACTCTTAATTGACGGGACCCACATATATTAGGTCTTATCTTTCACGGAGATTAATAGCACGAAAGCCAAAGTGATGGAGTCCTCTTTCCGGAAATAAACATGTAGGGCAGGGAATGTCTTCATGGTAAATCATTTGGAAAGCAGTCGGGGATAGCGATAGAGAGATTGACTCAAAATTGATTGGTTCAGGTCATGCCGAGCACCCATTGTGAGAATGAGCTCTTCGCATCATTCCTAGGTCCCACAAGCTTCAGGATAAGGAGCTCCAATAAACAGTCATTTCCGAATAGAACAATAAGAAACTAGCAGCGATGAGCATGGCATCTTCTATTCTAGTTTTCACAGTGAGTTCCAACAACTACCTCTATATTGATGACAAACTAACCCCAGCAGCAGCCATTCCAATCCGTGAAGAAGAGCTGATCCATACATATCAATGGCTTCATTAGGTAGGGACAAAATCGATAACCATAGTGTGTTAGTCGAGTTGACGACTCGATCTGGTAACACTAGACACTAGGCATACTTTTAATGTAGGTCTTTCAGTCTTCATTGTAATTACCTTGTGCAGTTAGTACAGTAGGAAGTGAGGTTCCAGCCACCGCATTTATACCAACACTTCCTGTAATGTTCATATTAAATCATGAGAGTAGCGCAGATAGCTGATTGATTTGATGGTGCACAAGCCGATCGGAAGGAGTGAGGAGGCTTGTGAAGAGGAAAGTTCTGAAGCTGAGCTGAATAGGGTGGGAAGGACAGAAAGGGGAGAGATTGAACGGGATGAGAAGAGGTCTGAGAGCTGGGATATAGCAGGGAAAGGAGTGAGATCTGGTGGAAAGTCACTGGAAGGGTGAGAAAGAGTGCGAGGGCATGATAGTGAAAGAAATGAATGAAATAGTGGCTCAGTGATATGTGAAGAAGTGACTGTACCTTGTATCAGTGGTGGAGCCTTAGAGATATAGATCTGTTGCTGTAACGGTGTCTCAGCCATGGGAATTTGAACTGTTGTCTGCTGCTGGGCCTGCTGCTGTTGCTGCTGCTGGACAGCTACCTGCTGCTGCAGCTGATTCTGTAGTTGCTGCGATGAAAATAATAATAGACCTATTACTATGATCCCACAAAGGTGGTATTGATGTTGGGGCGAATGAAATTTGGATGGCTGTTGCACTGTATTGTGCGGATTGATGACAGAGTTCTCTCAACGATTGCATTGGAGAGAGGACAGCTCATCACATATTGAGAGACAATTCCCCTATGGTGTGTATTTGGATAGAACAACTCTTTGAATAACTAACAATTTTTATCGTTCATAACATCTTCTCGAGCTGAAGAAAACTACTTTCCACATCTTCGGAGAATCCATAGACAAATAAAGACCATCTATCTGGCTGTTCTCTTCAGAGCTAGGGAAGGTAAAGGTGGTGAGAAAGAAGGGTGGCACCCCACATTAAATACACCATATCTGATACAAGCTGACTAACAGCCACATACTAATAAAGTCTGTCTGCATAGGTGATTCGCCTAGTGGTGCGGGTACGAGTGCAGGCGCAGACAGATGATGCAAGCTCTCACCTGCAGCCTTTGTATTTGCTCCTGCTGCTGCTGTTGCTGCAGCTGTAGCTGTAGGTGATTATCGAGCTGTGAAAGGGAGGCAGTGGTGCTGACTGGTGAACTGCTTACTAACTGAACAGTGTGGGACGCGGCTGTAACATAGAGAAAACATACTGTTTTACACACATGGCATCACAAAGCCAATGGGTTGTTTTCAGGATTGTTTATGGTTTGCCCCATAAAGTTGGTACTCTATCGGCGGGCTTCCTTTATTTTTAAAGTTGCGATCCAATCCGACGAGAGAGAAAGCATGAGGATACATGAACTTGAAATTGAACCACGATTAGCTGGTTCAAAGATGAACGCGCTACCCACTAAGTCACTGCTTTTCGCTGTTTCTAGTAGGTGGTTGGGAGCAAAGAGTTATCCTCCTGGGAAGATATATTTATGGTTGAGAGTTGTTCTTCCGCATTATAATGATGAAATGGGTATAGGGACAGGTCAGCGTGTTATCCCATATCCTAGGTTCATCTGAGGATCAAGCAG
>Ga0224511_10003137_pt1 | contig 11684 bp, 7 predicted proteins | sample SF_May12_sed_USG_2_FD_169988 | JGI IMG/M metagenome (GOLD analysis project Ga0224511, IMG submission 169988) | Sediment microbial communities from San Francisco Bay, California, United States - SF_May12_sed_USGS_8_1 | ecosystem: Environmental > Aquatic > Marine > Sediment | place: USA...
TAATTAATATCTAATTGCCTTTAAGTACCATAATTATTGATATTGATGTAGATTGTTTCTGGTTGTAATCAATCTGTCAATGTGTCAATGTATTGTACAATGGCGAATACCCCCTTAAAGTTTATATATTTGAGTAAACGTATTTCAACATTGATTGTCTTATTCCTAGACAAAGCTTTAATACCATAGTCAATTGCCATGATATAAAATCCTATGTATGTGTTGGGTGTTAATTGCCTTCAAATTACAATAAACCCTTTATAAACAGCACACGCTTGTTTCTGGTTTTTATACACCGGAAGGGACTTTCGATTGTACTATGTTATTGCGCTCGACGTTCGTCCGTTCGTCCGTCCGTCTGTCTGTCCGTCCAACTGCCTGTCCAGCGTTAGCAAAGTCTTGTCTGCTCATCAACTCTAAACTTCTTTTACCTTGCTAAACCTTTCTTGGTACATGTTTCATAGGTGGCCATGACCTATAGATTGTTCCTATTGATTGTGGCGCCAATAGGACAAAGGTCAAGGGCACCGTGGCCTGGAACATTAAATCCTTGTCTGCTCAATGCTTTTAAACCTATTGGGATTAGGGGCACAATATCTGGTGTCTACGTTGGCTTTGGTCGACAGATGATACTGGCCAGGAGCATACAATAATTGTTCAAAAACTTAAAACCTATTAGGGTTATGGACACCATAATGGGTGTCTTAATTGGCCATGAACCATATATGACCCCTTTTTTATCGGGTTAGTATGTCAATGTCACAGTGACCTGAAGCATCAAATCCTTATCCGCTCAATAACTTGAAACCTATTAAACTTAGGAACATCGTAACTGGTGTTTTAGCTGGACATGACCCATAGATGATCGCATTGCATTTTGGGTCAGTAGGTCAAAGATCAGGGTCACAGAGACCTGGAGCAAAACATACTCATGCGCCCAATAACTTGAAACCAATTCAGCTTAGATACATCGTATTTGGCGTCTTAGTTGGTCATGGCCGATAGATGACCCCTATTGCCGACTCCTCGGGCATATAAGGCACCGACTTGCGGAGCTCTAGTTTATAGTTTATACGTGTTAGATTACTCCATAAACAACTGAATATTTACACATGTAACACGGAACTCGAATCATTCAGTATCTTACAATTCGGCAAGATAAGTTGGACCTGGGTAATAAGGTACCCGTCAAATAAATGCGAATGTCTGACAAACAATATTGAGCACGGTACTTGTAATTGTAGATCTAGGCTTTTGTCCGTCCTTAACTTTTCAAGGTTTTGTGAATGTCTCCTATCCCTCGGCAATGCCTTAACATTCCACATTTGTTATCACCTATTTTGTTGAAGTGGGAGAAACAGTTTTGCAGAATGATGTCTATCGGACTTAACAATAGTTGCCTAACTGCCAATCTTGATCATTTAAATAGTACATGTTTAATTGTAATCCAACAACATGGTCAAGTTCACATTGTCATTGTAGAACAAAATTGTGATTGACAATAAACTTGACACAAGAGCTGGAGTTCAATTAAGCTTTACTGTGAATTAGTCAGTAGAACGGCCCTTGTAATTTGTAGTACGAGTGGTCAATTACCAGGGTCACTTTGACATTGCATGCATGAACGGCCTTGACTTTGACCATTAATTCAACAGCACATGAGCTGCCGGTCTTCATAAATAATATAGGTGCACTGTTCTTTGGCAACTTAGATGATTCATTGTGTGACAATGGGTCAATTGTCAAGGTCACAATGATCTTGCACAGCAAACACAGTTTCTGACCTATAACAAGACAAACGATGCGCCCTTAGACCTCCTGCTTCATTGTGGCATTAGTCATACGTCTAATGGTACTTTAGTCTCGGACAATAAATGCTCCCTATGCATTTTGAGGTAAAGTATCACCTACATGTATCAAGGTCATTGTACGAAATATGCGAACAAGCATGTATAGGTATAATGCAGACATGCGAAATAAATATACAGAAATATGTATATTATGTTTATGCAAGTCCAGATACCACGGACAGAGATAGGTTTTGTTACCCGGATACAACGATGAGCTAGTGTGATTAGCCTTTGTTCGCCGCCCGTCATTGTCCGTCGCAACATTTTCACGTATTTTACAAGATTCTACCTCTCCGAGACCGTTTACTGGAGTTTGACCAAACCGCATAGGAATGAATGTTAGGTGGCCCCCTGCCAATGTTGTTCAGTCAGTTCGATCCTGATGGATGTCGCGATATCAGAAAGAATGTTCCACGACTTTTCACATGGTACAGGGCTATACTATTTCTCTTCAGAAACAAAACTTACCTCAGTCATGGTCCCGCGTAATAAAAATTAGTATCATAGATATACCTTGGTCAACATTATCAGTGCTACATGTATTAATAGTCGTCTGAAGGATATTTGTAGAAATATGGACATTGTGCGGGACACTGAGTTTGTTAAGGCAAACCGTATATTTCATGGTTTCCTTAAAAGTAGAACGCAGCTGGACTGTCTAGACATACACAAGAAATCCTGACGAAGACCTGGAAAAAGAAGCAGTGTATCCTAAAAATATGAACATATTTTCAAGAGAAAATGCATGGTGTATGATTGCAGTGCCAGTGTATGATTTGTTACCAGGGGTATGGGTTTCCATGATCAAGTACGTAAAGACAGTATTGGATTCAAAACGAAATCAGATTGTGAGTTAATGTATCTTAACCATGTGCTAATGATCAGTCGTTTAAACAATTACATAAATGAATGTGAAACATTGTGCGAAATTGCTGGGGAACACGGGTTAGCGGACTGACGGCCGTGATATGACCTCACCAGTGTTAAATAAATGGCTTTACATCATAAACAAACAAATACACAAACACACACTAACACATTTGTTAAATAACTGTAAAATATAAATTTATAGTCAATTGTGTGTCACAAGAAACAAACAATTGATTTTTATTGGCCTTTTTTCAATGAAACTCATGGTTCAGAATGGCTGCATTACACCGAGTTTCATTCGCAAATATTGTTCACCAATAAGTTATCTTTAGCTCTATATTTACTGATAGACAGACATGTTAATTTTAATTTGACTTATAATACGTAGTATTTCGTAACATTATGTTCAAAACACAACATATGTCAAGATATGTTAGAAAATAAAATATAGAATCACATATATTTACAGATGCAGACAAATCATATAGTACTAGGGTGGATTGATCACAGATATAATTATGAGGATAGATCTGAATTGCTTTTGATTAAATTTAACAAACTAATTTTTCTTTACAAGTCATGACTCGAATTTAATATCATTATATGCTAAAAGAAATGTGGTATGAGTTTATAATAGTATGACGTGAATCCCAAAAAGTCTGGTTTTAAAACCCGATGACCAGCTGGGTAATCGGTAAAGCAGCAAATTGTGTCTGTTTTGACTTATAAACTTCTGATTGGAGTCTCACATTTACTGTTTATTTTTAATTTACTCGTTTTGACTTTTTTTCTGTAGTTGATCTCTATTGTTGTTTATTTTTATTTTTTGATTTATTATTATTATTTTTATTATTTTCTTGTTTACTTATTAGTTCATTTTATTGGGGTGTTTAATATATTTTATGCAATACGACAACGGTTGCGCATAAGAAGAAAACATAGTAAATCACTATTTATAACAAAAACAATTATCAATAATTCAGTGTCTGTCGGAGTCTGATGCTGTGAACCTTATATATGGTCCGCTTGATCATTCCGCTAATTAAAAAAGTTCTGGGTTGAGGCTCGAACCCGTGACTATTCGAACGCTGGCATAGCAAGGAAACCCCTCGGCCACGCCGGTACGGTTAAGGCCATTACTTGTATTAAATATATAAACATCAAAACAATCATGAACGGACTGAGCCGACAACAAGCGATTGCGATATCAATACCTAATTTAAGTCCGTATTCGATAGATAATTTATTCGTATTATCATTACGAAACTACTCGAGGTGTCGACTGTATCGTCAAAGCGAGTTTGACTTATCACGTGAACGGAAGTAATCACGCCCCTTGGTTTATATCAGCCGTAGATCGTTGTATACTTATGTGTTGAGACGTCTGTATTTTCCTCATGGACATAAACGGGTAAATATAATTTATTACAAATGGTAAATAAGTGCGTGTCAGACATGTTAAAAACAGACAAGTGCAATGTCAAGAACATGCTATTTACATTGTCTATTTAACAGTGTCGGAAAAGGATATGACGTGACAGGACTTTGTGGCTTCGTGTCCTAACGAAATGCGTTGTGTCTGAGGCATCGCCCATCCTCTGCTTGCTTTTCACCAGGTAATTTATACTTTTTAAGTGTTATTACTAACAAAGCCGATTATAACTTAAATATCCCGTATTTCCGGTAACTCAAACCAACCTAGAAAATAAAAGCAACATTACAGTTTGATTTCAAGCTTTCGGAGTTTTCTAATTGCAAGCTGAAAAAAATCCCACCATATCTATTCATTGTTCTTAAGTGGTTAACTAGCTGCAATAATTCAAGTTCAGATTTTTTTTCTGAAACTCGATAGCGTACGTTTAGACGGACTAGTGGTTAACAAAAACACAAACAATTTTTGTGATATGCCTTATCAAATAAAAGTTTACTTGTTAACAACATAGCCTTGTACATGTATAAGGCCAGCAGTGAATGATTTTGAAATATTTTAACACTTGCTCTGTCCTGTGTGAGGAAAGATAAAGGTTATTGATATATATGAAGTTTTATTTATAATAATGCATTGTTTTCCTTTACTAAAATAGACTAAGATCTACAAACACGGCACATCTTCGATCGAGTTGATGCTGCAATTAAAACGTTTAGCATTTAACCTGATCCACGGATTTGAATTCTTGGGTTATTTATATCAGTAATACTATTTATTGCACTTAAATGACTAACGGCAACAAAACATGCAGTGAAATATTTGGCCCCGGACTAAAGGAATATTTAAAAAAAAACACGAAAAATTCCTGGGTAATGTCCTACGAAAGTTATTCCAACGGTTCTGGATGAATGATTTTCAAAATGCCAATTTACAAAATTCTTCTTGTTTAAAATCGCAATGTTCAGAGCTTTTGTATTTGGTAAATTACATTATCAAGACTGATCTTCTTAATTAGGTAATATATATCTCTTGGTAAAATAAGCCCGCCCTAGGGGTTAGACGTTCGCATTGTATTATAAAAGAAAATCTTTCAACGACTTCTACTCCTGAACCAATTAAAAATAGCTCATAGGCATACTTACTGGGTGGCCATCTAGTAAGACTGTAAAAACGGTTCCAGTCGGTTATATCAGTAGGTCATTGGCTCAGAAAATTGGTTTCTAAATGAACATTTTGAAAAAGCTTCTTTTTTGAAAACATAATGCTTAACGCTTGTATACGAGAATGTAGAGAACCTAAATCAAACTTATTTAAATTATGCACCTTGGTTATAAACTGGTCCCATCCGAAAATTGGTTTTAAAATGCCATTTTCAAAAACTATGAAGCCTGAAACCATAATGCCAAAAGAACGCAACTTGGTCAGTTTTATCTGTTGGCCGCTGTGTTTTCAGTAAATTCGCAAAATAGTCAACCCAAGAAGAATGATGGATTTGCGCTCCGCACGGAAATAATGCGATATTTCGATTAATCAGTGTCCAGAATGTCTTCTGATTGTGTGTATTTAAAACAAGAGCATCCTTTTTCTCTTTTGGTATAATAATTATTTAGCTTTACAAATATTTTTGAAGTTCTTTTTTAAGCCATGTAATCAGATTAAAGCGTCTGCGATAACGTCTTCCTGTATCTTCTTAGAGCGGCAAACTTAACATGCTTAGCCTGGCAAATGTCACTGTCCCGCCAGCAAGGTTATTGTTTAAGATTACTATTAACACTAGAATAATACAGTTTCGTGCGCATATGACCTGCATTTTGCATTATATAATTAAATCGGGGGAGACTGTCTATAATGGATTGATCATCGTTATTTAGCGAATTTCTCATTGAACGAAATGCAGTTACACAAACTGTCTAATACTGTCTCTTAAAGGGTCCATCCATTTAAATGGTAGATGTTGTTGCAGGTTAAATTCACTCTCATTGAGCATAACGCCCCCTTTATATGCGCTTAACATTTGCAAGCAACATGTTAGAGGGAAATGGTCAGAATATTTAAATCCTCCACGCCAAAGTCTGATAAAGTCACAGATGCACGTTGACGCTAAAAAGTAATCAACAACATCAACCACATCTTGACTATGGTTGTTTCAAGTTCGCGTAACCAATAATATGAATTGAACATACAATCATCAAAAATATAGCATGTACCGAATAGTTACCAGTTGGCGTGGTATGTTTCGGTGATAACCGACGGCTTGAAGCTCCGATGAATAGGAATTTCGTTTGATAACAAGCACTGGAAAGGCAAGCCATTTGGTTATTGACGCAATATACTACGCTTAAACGCACATGTATATTATTTTCGATGTTGTAATAAAACAAAGTTGACTGCAGTAAATTCATAATTGTACTTATGTCGCGTAGCAGTATGTGAACAGTTCGTGGCGTCATGTCAACAATCCTAGACGTTATTTCACTAACCGGGTTTACCGCGTTAATAACCCACCGAAACTTTATTATTTTAATGAGAAAGCATGAGCAATGGTACAATGGTACAATTGTGTAGCGATAATGCTTGTAAATCGCAAGCGTCTGAAACTCGTATGATGATGTTATATTTGTATCATATTTATATGCATTAGAAACATGTCCCATGTATAAATGCTCATATCTTCCCATGTCTTCAATTTTAAAACATATTTTGAAAATCGTATTTACAACATTACAACGAATTGACAATGCATTAAACGTTTTCTTGCTTGGTTGCCCTTCAAGCACCGGTTGTTTATATATATATTCCCTACACTAGCCTATATAAATAATGAATCATAGTCACGTGACTAGTTTTTCATAACACCCTTAAGAAGTGCAAATCAAGAACTTGGATAATGCTGATTATATTTAAGTGCCAAAACAGCAACAGGGGACGTAGCTAACGTATTGCGTTAATAAGGCTGTTGTTAAATATGGAGGCTGTTGGGGTTAAGATACTCTGACACAAAATAGAAAATGCTATCTGGACGATAAGAACTGAAAGGTGGCTTGACAGATTAAACAACGATAGGTACGTAAGTGTATCTTCACAAGACACAGGTCAAGTTTGATATAGGAGGCGGTAGGGTAAAGATCAAGGACAAGTGGGGTCAAGATCAAGGTCGCTGTAACTTAATATTGATAACTGCTTTCCACTTATTCTAATAATAAGTTATACATGAAATATTGTGATAAAAGTACTTCATCACTAGCTCCTCTGACGATACTGTTTTACAGGTTATTGCTTCTCAAACATAGGCATAAAGTATTGTTAGAACATATATACTTTCATATTTAAAAAATAGAATAAAGTTTGACATTTATATGTAAGCTACTTAAATTGTAAATGGACAATACACATCAATGATTTTGTCATGCTCTGTGATTTTTGCATAACGAGGGTCTACCACCTTGGACATAGCTAGTTAAAGGCACATACATGAATTTCTTATCTTTTGACAACAGTGAACTAATGACGTCCAAAATGTGTGTGGCTTTAAACGGACGGTGTACGATCATGGCAATAATTATGTAAGATATAAATAACTATAAAACTAAAGAATTACCAAAAAACATTCACATAAGTTTTAGGTTTTATTTCTGAAATGTTATTTCGCCTCTTATCGGAACAATCCGGATCCCGGGTTTTAGTAGCCATATATATCTTTAGATAGACTTTTGGTGGCAATCATCAATTTAATTGATAATTGTTATGTATACTTGTTGTGGTATTTTAAACAAGAGGGCTCAGAGGGCCCTGGAACGCTCACCTGAGACAGAAGATTTTTAAAAGTTCCCTTTTTTCATTGCTATATGTACAACAGATATTGTCAAAACAAACGTTCTGAACAAGTTTCATTAAAATCGGGTCACAAATGTGGCATCTAGAGTGTAAACAGGAATTTCCTAAGATTTGACCTGGTGACTTTGTTTTTAACCCAACATGATCCATATCCGAAATTGGCCTAGATATTGTCAAGACAAACTTCTGACCAAGTTTCATCAAAATCGAGTCACAAATGTGGCCTCTAGAGTGTAAACAAGACTTTCCTAAGATTTGACCTGGTGACCTTGTTTTTAACCCAACATGATCCATATTTGATCTTGGCCTAGATATTGTCAAAACAAACAATCTGACAATGTTTCATCAAAATTGGGTCGCAAATTTGGCCTCTAGAGTGTAAACAAGAATTTCCAAAGAATTAACCAGGTAACCTAGTTTTTGACCCAACATGACCTATATTTGATCTGGGCCTAGAAATTGTCAAAACAAACATTCTGACAAAGTTTTACTAAAATTAGATCTTAAATGTGGCTTCTATAGTGTAAAAAGGAATTTCGTAAGATTTGACCTGGTGACCTAGTTTTTGACCCGACATGACACATATTCTAACTCGGCCTAGATATTGTCAAAACAGAAAATCTGACAAAGTTTCATAAAAATTAGGTCGCAAATGTAGCCTCAAGAGTGTTTACAAACAAGAATTTCCTAAGATTTGACCTGGAGACCTATTTTTTGTCAGACATGACCCATATTCAAACTTGGCCTAGATATTGTCAAAACAAACATTCTGACAAAGTTTCAACAAAATTTGGTCGGAAATGTAGCCTCTAGAGTGTAAACAAGAATTTCCAAAGATTTGACCTGCCGACCTAGTTTTTGACCCGACATGACCTATATTCAAACTTGGCCTAGATATTGTCAAAACAAACAATCTGACAAAGTTTCATCAAAATTGGATCGCAAATGTGGCCTCTAGATTGTAAACAAGCAATTCCTAAGATTTAACCTGGTGACCTAGTTTTTGACCCAACATGACCTATATTTGATCTGTTTCTAGAAATTGTCACAACAAACATTCTGACAAAGTTTTATTAAAATTAGATCGCAAATGTGGCTTCTATAGTGTAAAAAGGAATTTCCTAAGATTTGACCTGGTGACCTAGTTTTTAACCCAACATGACCCATATTCGAACTTGACCTAGATATTGTCAAAACAAACATTCTGACTAAGTTTCATCGAAATCGAGTCGGAAATGTAGCTATTAGCGTGTAAACAAGAATTTCCAAAGATTTGACCTGCCGACCTAGTTTTTGACCCGACATGACCTATATTCAAACCTGGCCTAGATATTGTCAAAACAAACAATCTGACAAAGTGTCATCAAAATTGGGTCGCAAATGTGGTCTCTAGAGTGTAAACAAGCATTTCCTAAGATTTGACCTGGAGACCTAGTTTTTTACCAGACATGATCTATATTCACACTTTGCCTAGATATTGTCAAAACAAACATTCTGACAAAGTTTCAACAAAATTTGGTTGCAAATGTTGCCCCTAGAGTGTAAACAAGAATTTCCTAAGATTTGACCTGGTGACCTAGTTTTTTACCAGACATGACGCATATTTGTGCGTAAACCAATGAGTATTGTTGTAATGGAAAATGCATTAAAATAAATTTCAGAACAAAACCTGCGATTGGGCCAAATTGTCTGCGTACACTTGTACATGTAGTCGTTCAATGTCTATGGTACAAACTATAGAATTAGAATTGGATTAACCATCACGGACTCAGTAGTAAATTGGATGTCTTTATAAAGGTTTTTACAAATGTGAATTTACATGGCAAAAAGTATACTTGCTTGTATCCCTATATATAATATGTTTCGTAACTGTTTAATACTGTTTGTATAAAGGTGCTTTTAGAGTAATCAGAAGACTAATATGTGTACGCATGGTTACCAGGCTGTTCTAGCAGAGCGATCACATGATTTCAGCTAAGATTACAGTTAGCCTTAAATAAATAATTGGAAGCTTAAATTCTTGTCAGACTGCGCAGCGTTGTTGTTAGTTATTTCGTAGTTTTTTCACTGGTACAAAGACCACATGTGTTTAGTTTTTTTAGTTTTTGTTTAATACGCATTTCACTTACTCAAATTCGGCGCCGATTATTTTCTTCTTCAAAATAGTTTTTGTTATTGATATCCCACACTTTTAGATCAAAAGTCAAATTATATCCAGCGTATTTAACGTTGTATCGATGTCAGAGAGCAAATTCCCTATTGGTGTTTTGGTCAAAGGTCAAGGTCAAAAAAGGCACATACGTTAACATTGGTTTTCCGCCAAATATTGAATTAGCAACTCTTAAGAATAGCAACTTTGTGTGTAATTATTCTTAAAAAGAAAAAAAAACCTCTCCATTGGTCTTGCGCTCAAAAGGGCTAGAGTCAAGTTCATAAGTGTAAAGTATTTTAACATACGGTTATTAAAAAACTAGCTTATGCTCAATATTTCAAATAACTGCTTGTCATAGAGACGGCAAATATCATGTGGTGACTGCTCTTAATTACGGCAAGCTCTCTATCGGTTTTGGTTTACAATGATCATTGCCATTTTTGATGGGGGTTCCGCTCATGCGATAGGGGGCGTCCTTGGTGTGGCATATTTTATTACTACTAATGAACAACTTCAATAAAAACCGATGCAACTATATGCACACGCAATGTTTCCCTTTTTCTCAGATTTTGTTTTAAAATATCATGGTGTCATTGCTAGTAGTAAGTGCAAACTCACTAGTTATTGTTTTGCAAACACAATTAAAGGTTAGGGCCACACGCTTAAAACAAGAGTACACAGAGGTCCCTTGATCGCTCACCCGAGAAATAGATCGAAAGGTCACAGCTGAGCCCCTTTTCACCCGAGAAGTACAATTTAAAATCCAGATACATAATTTGATCAAGTTTGATAGAGGACCTCTACATTTACGATAGTAAGATAACGTACATTTTGATTCCGCTTAGTATCTTTAACTATATTTGCCTTAGATACTAAAAAATACATTAGGTGTTTGCTTTTAATAATGCCATGATTCCAATAGACATTTGGCTCACAAGGGCAAACGTCAAGGTCACAACTGTCACATGACTGTATTACATGTAACAATGGTTATCGAGCCTTTTCTTTAAACTATTCATTGTATTCAAAATTGACAAACAAATGAAATAATAGTCTTAAAAAGTGAAAACCCTCTGTGAGTTATTTTGTCAAAGTGTCAAAGGTCACAATGCAATGCATGTAAGAATTAAATTTTACTTCTTATCTTAATATAATTTATTTACAAACTTAAAGTTTACATGTATATTCAAGCAAATGCTTAACTATAAAGCACTATTTACATTTACTATTTTTCTGTAGGAAACAATTAACGTTAATTTTTGTATTGCGTGGCGCTCTAGGACCGCCTCGAAGGCGTTCCATCTATTGTCAATCAATCCTTTGATTGACAATTGCTTAGCCCGGATAAATAATGTACGGCACTTCTTGCGTAGCAGCAAAACAACAGCCTCGGTTTTATTGAAGCTGTTCATCAGTGGTAATGAAAGATGCCACACCACTGACGCCCCCTGCGCATGAGCGGAACTCCATTTTCAAATGTAAACAAACACACAGTCAATGGTCCCTGAGGACCAGAAAAATATGACTACACAATGATGAAGTACGGGGC
>Ga0224511_10003138_pt1 | contig 11684 bp, 5 predicted proteins | sample SF_May12_sed_USG_2_FD_169988 | JGI IMG/M metagenome (GOLD analysis project Ga0224511, IMG submission 169988) | Sediment microbial communities from San Francisco Bay, California, United States - SF_May12_sed_USGS_8_1 | ecosystem: Environmental > Aquatic > Marine > Sediment | place: USA...
CTTCTATGCAAGGACAATAATACGTTTGTTGTCTCTATATTTTATCATAACGTAGCCTGTGGGTGTAGCTCGTGACTGTTTTAATTGTTAACACATTATTCTTTATTTAAAGTTGCTTATCGGATATCAATTGTGAGTTTCTGACAACAACAGTAATTATATTAAACAAACTCCTGTCATGTTTTGTTTTACTGCGCCAAGTTCGCCGGGATCCATAAATATTGTTTATTCTAGTAGTAGACATTGTTTCTAAATTGTTTAAATAAGCAAGTTGATGTCTTCTTTTACGTTTATACAGATTGTACGAAGTCACAACTTATTAATCGTGTTCATATTGAACACATGGTTATACTTTTATTATTATTTTCTCAGTTGATTCGCATTTCAAGCATTACAAGATGCTTTTATTTCTATTAGTTTCGTGGAGGAGGGCTGAATACCTTGATTTTATTTAGTTCCTTTTCTTTAAATTTGTTTTTTTTTTATTTACACCACGCACTTGTAGTTTCGGGTATCTAATCAAGGATGAGAAATCAAACATAAGTCGTGCAAAATAAAAACACATGGCCATATGTAGTAGAGAAAATGTGAAAGTACTCATTTTGAACACAGTTAATGTTGTCAACGTGTTTTATGTAAGCGACCATTTTGTTCTAATATTATTAAAGCAAAACCACTTTCTGTTCAATTAAAATAGTTTTCTTTCTTAAACTGCCCACGTTTTCTCTGTTACATACGCTTTTATCTTATTTGGTTTGCATTAGTTCCTCGATGTTGTGTTTATTTACTACCTGCAGGTGACAAGGTAGTTCATTTTGTGAGAAACTCAATTTAGCTTTGTAGCGATAAACAACCATTTTGATAATTGATACGTGACATTTCCGTGTAACTATTAATTACTCTATGTACTTTTTTGTGAAAGCGCTAATTTTTTTTTATTTAATATGGAAATGTCTGCTCTATAATGAATTTATTATTAATACCAAATACAACATGTACCACAATTTCAAATATTTTCGAGACTGGCAAGATATTGTTTTCGTGTGAAAATATAAAATAGTCAATGTTATGCATGATGTTCTGTTAGTGCAAGGTCTGTTCAGGTACATTAGAGTCATTTATCACATTATGTCAAGTGTGTGTGTGTGTATTACATGTACCTACTTGTTCATGGCATGAAAAACAAACATTCAATTTAGTTGTCATCTACATGTAACGGCTAATATTAAAAAATCGTTTATAATATGTTCATTGCCATGGGTAAGTCGAGACGTCACTTTTGAGTTGTCCATTTCCACTGTATTTTCAATGATTTATGGCGATCGCTTAAAGTCCGGAACCCAAGACACACCATAGATCAACTTACTTTATCAATGTCCGATGATATCCATCAGCGTATATGAATTACGTAACGCAATAAATATTATATGTTATATTATAAAGACAGTTAACATACGTTAAAATGGTAAAAAATAATGCATGTTATGGGTATCCAGTATCGCTAAATGCCACATGAGGGTCGACGAGGCAAAAAAACACAAATATGACGTATTGCGTTTTGGTTGTTTAAGGTTTAGTGATGCTGTAAATAAGTTTCATTTTACGCAAGAGAGTAATGATATCTGGAAGAAATAGACGACGATATTTATGCTTTCAATTAAAATGAAAACTGCGGGGGGAGGTTTAACTTGTCAGCAAATATCTGTTATTTCGGTACATGTATTTATTTTCAGTAACAGCATGCGCTTTGCAGATTTAAAAACATAACTGTCAACATTAATGATTTATATTACTTTGGCCCGGTTGTTCAAAACTATCGTTAAGTTACTTACGTTAACCATTACGTGTAAGCGTTAAATCATCAGCGTCAACGCTTGCTAACGCTGTCAGCGTTGGTGGGTTGTTGGAAGCTGTGTCGACGTTAGCGTTAGTTAACGCTGATGTAACGCTTGAGTTAGCGTCAGTATTAACGTTAAGCTAACTTTATGTAGCATTTTTTACAATTCAATAATATTTTAATACTTTTGCTGTCATGTGGTTAATGTGAAAATTATTCATTCAAGTGAAATTGGGCTCTAGCCTTGTAGAATTTAGGTTTAAACAATATTTACTCAGTAAACAATCCATGAACTAGATACTGAGTACACAGCTCCTGCATAAAAACAATCAATAACTGTATTGGTATAGAAAAGGGTGCCAGTAACTTTGCCTTTTCTAATTTTTTTTGCATTCATAGGCCATAATATTCAGAACACTTTGATTTTCCAACCTTGAAAAATAATCAAAAATAAAGTTGTAGACTAAACCAAAAAGGAACTCACTTCCTAAATAGCGAAAAGTAAATTACAAGAGTATCTCTTCTGAGTATAGTAGGCAGTCAAAATTGGAAAAAAACTGTTGGGTTGACATACTGTGCCAAAGCATGTCTTTGTCAAAAAAGTGTTTAAAATCTACCTACTTTTCTTCCACAAATTAATCTAATACAAAAAACTTACTCAAAAGACTGTACAAGCCCAGCAAAAATGGGCAGATAAATGCTATTCGTTCAACCGTTTCTTGAAAACCGACCTGAGAAGAATTTTTCTTGAAATACGGTTTGCCTAAATCACAAAAGACCTTGACTTAGGCAGCTATATATAGATATAATTCATACTATAAAAGAAAATGGAATCCAATAATGGCTTTTGACATATTGAAACACATGTGAATATTCACAGACAATGAAACATTATTATTCTGCATTATGTTGCAATGTTATTAATGATGTATTAATTTGTTCTAGCATTTCATTAACACATTCATGTAAATATTTTTACTAGCATTCCCCCCCAAAATGCACAAGACAATCAGACATAAACATCAACATCAGAAGTGTATAATTGACTGAAGATAGAACCTCGTCAGGAAGATATAAATCCACGTGACGTGTTTATTATAGATTTGCTTACAATGGTCCATTAATGTCACACGCACACGATGTGTGATCGGCAGTACATGTATTTGTACAACATTTTCTGAATATACTAATACACACTAGGATTTAAATCAGAGAACGTTTATTATCCTCATAACTTCGCATCGCAAGCTAAAACACTTGTAATGAAAATTAATGGGCCAACAAAGCGTTTTTATGAACATATATCTTCTATATTAACATAAAATGGATCCAGCGAGTTAAGGTTTCAAAATGTTTAGCACTATTTATTATAATGTCTGTGCATTAATATTATTTGCCGTACTGACTGTCGACAAACGCTTTCCATGTTAGTCATGTGACATGTCAAGTCATGTCGAGCGTCTGTAAATAAAACTCCGTACATATCTACGAGAGATTGGCTCGCTCTCTTTGTTGATATGCCCACTGTCACGGTGACCTTAAACTTAACCTTTCTACATTGTTTACACATTTCCTTTGAAAACCTCTTAAAATTATATTATAACTCCATATACAAGCCCTTATCATTTAAAACATATCTATGCTAAGATGTAACAATGGTTGGATTCACTGAAAAAACTGACAGTTTGAACGTGCAAATTGCAAAATAGATTATCAATATGCATCTATTTGGTCGGCGTACATAATATACATGTAGTAGTAATATAACCATGCTTTTAAAATTACTTTAAATAAGCATCAAAACAAAAAAGCTTGGTTTCATGCCAATGTGACATACAAAACGTTCTGTATGTTTGAAATTGTTTGTATATAAAGACAGCAGTCAACATAGTTTTTGACATATTTTTCACGTATACATTTTTTCTCTGATATGCTCATTGGATTTTCACTTAAATTTACAGGAATGATGCTTGAGTGCCCCTCTACTACCAAAGACAATTCCGATGGGAGGTCATGGAGTCAGACAATAGGTCTTTAAAACGCAAATTTCAAGAATCATCTTGTATGATGCCACAAAACCAGAAGCTTTCCTTTTTTCTTCTAAACATCTTCCAGGTGTTCTCTAACATAAGCTGTTCAAATAATGTACAGGGTCAAAAGTCGTTCCATTTTAAGTCAGTTTTACATATAATTGTATTTGGAAATCGTCAAATTAAACTGATGAAAGGGAAAGCCTAGCCTAAACCTTTTGTTACAGTAATGAAATTCGGTTTAAGAAAATTAGTTTTAAAATAGCAATTTTTAAAAATCTTATCTTAAACCACATGACCCAAGGGATTTACATTTGGTATTTAACATCATTTGTCAATTTACAAAATTGTTAAATTCACGCCCCTTGATTTCAAAGTTGCTCTGCCCTTGGTGTCACAATATTATATTGAATTACATAGAAACATTCTCAAATGACTTTTCGAGTAAAGATCATTGTCAGATGGAATTAAATCTAACATGCATAATGCCTAAGACATCCACTGTCATTATTGCCTAATGCCTAAGATATCCGTTGTCATTGTTTCTTAAAAAAATATGGCACACTAATTTTGTAAATGGGTCTGAGGTGAGCGATCCGGGGCCACATTGTTGTTTTACTTCTGACATATAACTAGATATCCATTTTCCAGTATCCGTATGATCTTAGATCTGCGAATAGAAGGGTTATAGGTTCGAACCATTCATAAGGCGGAGGCGATAAACTGTTTCTATACAACATAATACTAGACATTGCGTTAAATCTGATGTCCACATAGCTTACTCATCTGGCGTGTTTTAGAAAGCATTCAGTCGCTTTACTAGACAACTCGCTAGTACATGTACTTATGAACTCTATGGCATCTACTTATTTACTCTATGTCACTGCCATGATACCATCTGTTGTTACAAAACGGCGTAAAAGCTCAATCAACCAAATCGTATCAGCTGTTTTGCTCGACTTATTTTATATCTTTTGTAACCAGTGTAAACAGTAATTTCCATTGCGTGAGTTGCAGATTGCATTTATGGCACACAATTTTAACGAGCACTATTAAATGTAATCTCATTATATACATTGCATTTAAGCTTAACAACGTGTTTGTTAAGTTACTTTCTGTAGGCGACTGTGGGTTATCAAGTTTCTTCTAAAATGGTCCATCAGAGATTACCATGTTACCGGAACGATAGGTTTAATCCTTTCATGGGAATTGTATGTTAATTCAGTGACATCTTTTTAGTAAGCAAATCACATCAACATTGTATGGCCTGTAATGGTGCATTTTAAAACTTTTTCATCATGTGGTTAGATTATTTTGTCTTTTGTAATACTATGATGTTATAGTTTACCAGTTTGAAGGCAATTACGTTTTACGGAAAATAAAACAGGTAGTGAGTGTTATCGTGTATACACAATGTGTACCTGGCTGTGTACTTACCAAAGACGCGTAATAGCATACTTATTTAGACCTACGGAATGTTAATGTGAATATTTCATAAATTTTCCAGCTTGTCCACATTCAAAACAAAGGCGAACGCAACTCGGGACGCATCGACGTGACCGGAAGTGACGTCAACATGCGTCAGAACAAACCACACTGGTGAGGTACATGTATGATCATATTCAATGTGTGTATTTTATAACCCTTAGGTACTGACATTGTCAGGTCTGTGTGTCTGTTTGCGGTTACAGCCTGACCTGTTTTGTTTCCGTTTACTTCACTGCGACGTAGTGACAATATCGCACTCGAAGATAGGTCGAGACATATAGTACATACGATTAACTTTACTCCGTCTGCTTAGTCTATAACATTTATTTCGTCTGACAGTTCCTGAGGTTATAATTCATTCAATGGATATGAACACAACATTGCTCGTGTCTTTTATTATACGGGAGTGTAAATATAAATTGATATATGGTGCATTTGTTTTGTATGGAAATGTCTACAAAAGTTATTGGTAAAATCAAACACAGCATGTACCACATTTTAAAATATTTTCGAAACTGGCAAACACATAAGGGTGCTACTGACATTTTTTTTTCAACAACCCTTATTTATGTTTTAAACAAAAATAAACAGGATAAACGTATTGAACACTTCTTTTGTTGTTTGAGCGTAATGCTTCACTACTGCGAATCTATTTTTAAAACAAACTAAACATATCTAAAATTATAAACCAGTTAGGATTCTGAAGTATTTCGTTCAATGACGATAGCTTATTGTAAAACATGCATTATGTGTTCGTTAAATGATTAATGCATAGTGTACTGCTGTCTGCAATCCAAGTTGTAAAGCCACACACCGCCAATATCGTATTTCATACTCATTAGCATATTACACACATGGGAAATAAATCCGACACAATCCATCATTCCCAACATGTCATATCGAGGGAAATATTTTCTTTAACCGATGAAATACGTGCTTAGACAGGATATAGCATCGTCGTTATGCAGACCATACATAATACGATGAAGTCCCTTTTGAGTCGTTAAATAATGTTAGATATGAGAGAGAGAACAGACAGAACATACGTCTGAAAGACAAGAGTTTTTTCTCTAAAATATGGACTTTTTCATATGTAGAGATAGATTTGAAAGCAAACAATTGTGGGAATACATTTAACACATTTTAACACATTTCTTATTTCTAAACTCTCATGGCATCCGTAATGCTTCGTTGGTGTTTTATTAACATAAAACAGCGTAATTTACTTTTTGTGATACCGGTAGCTGTTTTATTTTCTGAAATCTTTAACTTTTTATATAATTATTAGTTTGGAAGTTATGAAATATTATTGACGTATTCAAAGAGAAATTTGGAACCCTATGTTTGTGTGGCGACAGATGTTTTAGAAACCGTGTGAATGTGTTAATAATATATTTCAGCATTATTATGTTTATGAACATAGTACATTTACCACTTTTTTAATAATAATTACTCAACCTTTTTCAATTACCAACATGACAAACATGCACACAACAAAAATTTGGTCAGTTATATTGATTGTCAAAGTGCTGCAATAGTATATGTCCTTATAGTTTTTATACAAAATCACACAAAAGAAACGAGTTAATTTCAAACAACCATTTGTAATATTATTTTGGGACCTTAATTAAGCAAACGGGGAATATCTTAAATACTACTTACCTTAATGTTCTTACTACCTAACACCACATTTAAAATGATGAAAGGGGAAACAGACATACTCACATGCGTGTGTTGTCTGCGTTATTCGTGTAAGGGAAATAACTTTTAGTGCTTCACATACAATTTGTACACTGCATTTACTTCCCTTTGGTATCCGTTATACCAGTTGACCAAGGCACTGAAAGACAGTTTTGCTTCACAAATGGTACATGCACATTGTGTATATGAATAAATGTTGTTTATTGTTAAGAAAGACAACGTGTTATATCTCCTAAAAACACTACATTATTGTATTGCATAAGGCTGCTATAAATTTAAATGTACATTGTACTGCACGCATGCATGTGTTAGTTGATTTAGTTACAGATTTTTCATTAAAGAATACTTTACCAAAATATATTTTTTGTTTTTGCCATTAATATTGTTGTTGTTGTTGTTATTGTTGTTGTGTTTTTTATTGTTGGTGATGGTGATGGTGATGGTGGTTGTGGGGGTGGTGGTGGTGGTGGTAATGTTTAACTATATAAAAAGACTGAACAAGGCCAGGATTGCGCGGTTGTGGCAGAGAAGGACAATTATACAAGCAAAACAGAGCATATATGCGCATATGTGCATATTCCTTTTTTTAGGAATTAAAAATACATAAACATATGTTATATCTAAAATTACCTACATAAGTATGCATTGTTATTGGATATTTTTTATAGATAATTGTATATATTAATTTATTAATCGATCAAAAAAGACGCAAATGAAAACAACTAAAAACAAATCAGTCAAAGTATCAATGCCAAAATTAAACAACGATCTCTTCGTTGTTAATAAGGTATATTTTCTTTGCCGTTTTTTAACTGAATATGTTGACAATAAAACGACATTAAGCCCCCATTAACAGCAATCTCGTATTCTCTAGACTTTTAGCAAATTTTACATTGCAAATTATTTACTGCTTTCTTACATGAGTAAGATGTTAGAGAAAACAGAACCAGGATTGTCTACTCAATTTAATTACCCTGCTAATAAAAAAGTTATTGCACCAATTCCATTCAATATACGATACAAAATACAAAATGTCATTTCAAAAGGTTTATTCACTTTTATGCAAGATACATGTAATAAAGACGTTTAATGTCTCTATATTTTATCTTAACGTAGCGTGTGGGTGGCAGTTCGTGACTGCTTTAATTGTTAACACATTATGTCTTATTTAAAGTTGCATTATATGTTATCAAAGGTGAGTGTCTGAAAACAACAGTAATCAAATGAAATAAACTCCTGACACGTTTTGTTTTACTGCACCTCTTTCGCCTGGAGCCATAAAATAAATTGCAATTGAGTTTATTCTCGCAGTAGTCGTTTCTTAACTGTTTGAAAAACAAATTACTGTCTTGAACATCTCTTCAATTTATATATTCATTTACAACACTTTTGTCAGTGCCGTGTGGTGGTCTTAAAAAATCGCCTCGTACTTGCATTGTATGTTGTCATATATCACCTGTACAAATATCGGGTGTTGTATTCACTGTGGATATCATAGCCTTGTTTTTGCACGGGCCATTTTGTCATGGTGCCCTTAAACATGACATATCTACATTGTTTACAACATTCTTTGTTTGAACATCTCTTTAATTTATAATATTCTTTTACGTTCATACAGCGTGTACGTAGGCACACCTTCGTGTGCATTATGAAAAACATGCTTACACTTTTATAAAAAAAAGTCATATTGCTGTTATATCAAACAGTTTTTTTGACTTTGGTGCAGTTTGTTTCTCAACACTTAGTTGTATTTTCTGATATCTGGTAAAAAGAAGAACAGGTATAGCTGCGCAGTTACAAACATGTCTATATTTAGTAGAGAAAATGTTTAGCTACTCATCAACAATACAGAGTTAATGAATTATGAGTGCTGTTTTTTGTAAAAGCGACCGCTTTTGAACTTAATATGAAAAAACCACACTCATTTAAAGTGAAAAGTTTTCTTAAACAGCCCACGATATTTCTCTGCTGCATTCGCTTTTATCTTATTTGCTTTGCGTTAGTTCCTCGATGTTTTGTTTATTTACTACCTGCAGGTGACAAGATATTTTATTATGTGAGAATCTCAATTTAGCTTTGTAGCGATAAACAACAACTTTGATAATTGATACTTGACATTCCGTTTTGGTCTGGTAGCATATGTGAAACTATGAATCACTTAGAAAAGCATAATAACGTTGCTGTAAATGTTTGTTTCTTCATTCTGTATGACATGTGTCTTGCATAGATGTTAAAAAATAAATATTTTATTTCACAACAACAATCTTAAGTCTTCGTGTTTTAGCTTTACGATACAACAATACCGAATTTGTAACAAAGGGTCAATATTAAGGACATCATGACAGTTGATAGAGTAGTCAGTTTCGGTACAATTATCAATTAATAGTCTGTACCTTTTACCATTTACTTGCACAAGTTTAACTTCACTGGGTACAATCAAAGCGTCACAGGTTGTGGTTCTCAACGAAGTCATGTAGTTGTTACTCAACGAAAACTCATGTAAATAGCTTGATTCCCATCCTCAAGTTGAATTTGACTTCGTTGAGAAACATATACATTAAAATGTGTGTGTTGCTCAACGAAGTCAAATTCAATTTGAGGATGAGGATCACGCTATTTATATGAGATTTCGTTGAGTAACAACTACATGTCTTCGTTGAGAACCACAACCTGTGACGCTTTGATTGTACCCAGTGAACTTGTCCACATATATTTCTTTACGTAGCTTGAATGGTGTTAAACCTGTTAAACCTGTTTGCTGAAATTGCTATTTTCTAAATTTAGCCTGTTTTTGTAGAAAAAGCTCACGTCAAATGCATGTTCCATCGTTTTGGTCGACACGACAAGTGTGTTGTTTTACAAAAAAAACTGCTATATATTTCATTGACAAAATAACGTGTGGTTGTGAACTTCTTCGTGCATGCTTTTTGTGTATGTCAACATAACTCCGCTGGAATATTAGGTTTTCTGAACCATATCTACTAGTACATGTATTAGGAATGGCAATATAAGCATTCCTTTTCTGAACATACATAGATACTAATGTAAATTATTACATTTTGGACGTTCTCTGTCAAAATGAAATAAAGGTAAAATCGTTTAATTCCAAGCGTTTTTTCCGTCTTATTTGGTATGAGGTCGTTTTTCCGCACTTATGTGTGTTTATTACAGGCAATTATTGCATATTAAGCGGACGTCACTATGTGCGACACCAATTACGCTAACGAGTTGTAAAAGTTTTCCATGATAATGGATCATTAGCATGACACTTGAGAATTTATATAAAACATTATAAGAAATATGTACTCTTTGTGACCGCCATCTACTCGTGTGGACTCATAACACTAACGCCACAAGAAAACTAATTGAATTAAAAAAAAAATATTTTTGGTCTATAGTGATACTGCATTGACATAGTAAATGATAGCATCGTCATATGACTGTTATATAAGGTTGTAGTTGGTTTGTCTTTATCCAATACAAAATTTTGGATTTCATTTTGACAATAGCGACTTATATTTGCTTTTTGTGTAAACAATAAAATATACATAACAAGTGTTCACATAAACACCGAATCCAACAAAACTTTGATAATACCGGTAATCAAACAAAAATAGTGTGGCATGCAGATCAGTAGAAATTATTTCACGGAAGAAAAAATATATTGCCAAAAAGGAATACGAATAAACTATGTATGTGCATCAAGTATAAACGACCTCAGTTTCTAAAGGTTTTTTATATCTAGGTTTAAACTATGATACTGTAATATATTTCTCGTTGTCAGGATTCTCTATACATGTATTCTTCTTTAACGCATTCGTATAAACGACCACAAAGCTTCAATGTTCAGTAAATGTATTCAATTCGTATCATATATAATAGCAGTGGAATCAGTTAACCATCAACTCGTAACATTCAAGTGAAGGTGCGCAGCATAACAGAGTCGAGTAATGTTTGAAGTTGGCTGTTCTATTAGATCTACTAGACTTTCTATAATAAATAAGTCTTGTTTAATTATTGGTTCTACATAACATTTCATACCATTTTAGGACGAGAGGTTTCTTTGGTTATAACTGCTTGTTTAAGGTTTACGACTTAGAAGTCAGTGACCGAGGTACCGAATCTGTGATGCTGCGCAGTATTTATATCGAGTCGATTTAGGAATCCTAAATTTAGGATTCCTAACCAATCAGCGAGCACTTAGGAATTCCTAAGCCAATGAATGAAGTCGCCGAAGCGCCATTTTCCTAAACGGTGTTTAGGAATCCTAAATCGCATTTCGGAATCCTAAAAGTACATAATAAGTGGATATAATTATATGATGCATCATTATAAAGCAATAATATTAAAATGTAAGTCATTAATATATCGTATAAGTCATTAAAACATCATATTTAAAGGGTTTTAACAGTTAAACAACAAGAATAACACAAACATGTTATGCGGTCCTTAGGATTACAGAGCATTAGGAAATAGTTCCAGAACATTTGCAACTGTAACTTAATTACATGAAATGCAAACAACAAATGCATCCTAAGTTTAACAATTAAAGTGAAAACAAATGTTAGGCAATAGAAATAAACAACATACAGTTACAATATTCTGCAAATGGACATGTAGGTCAAATT
>Ga0224511_10003139_pt1 | contig 11684 bp, 7 predicted proteins | sample SF_May12_sed_USG_2_FD_169988 | JGI IMG/M metagenome (GOLD analysis project Ga0224511, IMG submission 169988) | Sediment microbial communities from San Francisco Bay, California, United States - SF_May12_sed_USGS_8_1 | ecosystem: Environmental > Aquatic > Marine > Sediment | place: USA...
TTACTATTGTCTTTTTAAAATACTATGACTTACACCATTTTCCATTCATTTCTATAACTTTGATATGTAATGTAAAAACAGTAAAAACACAAGTACCTGTAAGCAACCGTTCGTCTCGTTTGCGTCTAGAAGAGGTACCCATGCAGTTGGCACCAACATTTTGTAGGCATTGTTGTCCAGGTAACCGACATCTAAAACACAGACATACATTTGTGTACATGGCCGCATAGCATTGGTGTTGTACTGTTACAAAAAACGTTGCAATGTTATGCATCACTCTGATTTGAGCAAAGTTTAAATGGAAATAGCCGTTTTGAAGAGTTTGTATTGATACATGTTAAACTCTGGTTGTTTGGGTAAACTAGGATCAGCTTATCTAACTGTTTCAACCTAGAATAATATTATAGTTTAGATCCATAATAAGCTAATGATATTGAATATAGCTTGAATACAATGTATTCTATTGCGCTCAATGGTGATTATGTTCTAGGTTTACTTTATCAATGACCACATATCCACATCAGGTTTACGGAAAAGAATGGCACTGTATTGTAATAATGTTATTGTCAACCTTGATGCCATGGAACAGTTGTAGCCTCGTTCTGGGGAGTCTTTGTGCGCAGGTTCCAGACCGGGTTTCCGGCGATGTCTTGACCAATCAGCTGCTCGATCAGATTCAAAAGTCGTTCATTTGCCCAGAGCTTCCTGTATCCCTAGAAAGTATAAACAAGTGTTTAGAGAAGAAGCATGTTATTTTATTATCGGCAAAGAAAACCAGTTGATAGTCTGAATAGTTGAACTTTCTACGGACATTTTAAATACGTTCATAATAAGTAAAATACACTTGTATACTTGTCTTGGAATGAAAGTTATATTGTTGTTGAAAAAAGCAAAGTACGGGTAAATTGAAATGGGAAAATTGCTGTAACCATTGGCATATTTGGCACTTTATGGAGAATGACGTTGGCTCCCGGGAATTCCTCTTCAATCTTCGTCAGACGATGAAACAAATCAAGGTGTTCGTACTTATCTAGAAAGGTAGAGACAATGGTTATATATATATGGCTAAATGGTTATATACAGTGCCCACCAAAAGTCTGGAGACAACCTCTCAGTTTCCTAAATTACCTTCCATTAAAACAACATGTCTTATCAAATTTAAACAAATAATGTCTTCAAAAAGACAATCAGCGGAGTTTGTAAAGGACATTTGGATTTATTTCTAATCCGATTCGTACAAGTTTACATGAAGTTGAAAGGTACCTATAAACACAAGAGGTGAAACCACCTCACCACCTAGAGTCAAGAGATGCATAGATCCCACTCGATTAGACTCTGGATGTTGTGAAATGCGGGTTTTCACAACAACCTGAGGTCAACTTATCTCTTCCCGCTCAGGCGAGCTAATAACACACAAAATAAGGACTGTATTAACTTTATTTGCAAGATCTTTAAATGGAAACCCAACAAACTAAAGGTATAATGTATACTGAAAAATTTTGAAAATAAGTGCACATGCTTATGATAAAATTAGTGGCTGAAATATGCGCTTATATTTTCTATAGGTGCTTATACTTTCGGGTACATATGCATCTATTTTCGATATGCGCTTAAAATGAGACATAAAATTATTAACAAAAATGGGTGTATAAAAATGGCAAATACTATGGTGAACAGCTTCAATAAAACCGAGGCTGCTGTTTTCTCGTGCAGGCTATGCTTCCTGAGGGCTTTCCCTTTCATCAGTTTACTATAACTCATTTTTTCTAAATATTCATGTAACAACGGTAAAATATGCGCTTATAAGGTACTTTATTTGACAACAGCAGATTTGTGCATAAATAATGTTATTTTCTGGTAAGAAAAACATGCGCCTATATTCCGTATGCGGTGACATTTTGATATGCGCTTATTTTCGAAGTTTTACAGTATTTAAGAAGTTAGCACGCTGGTTTAGAATATAGATAAAATATTGCGCAGAAATGTGTGGCCGCTTAACAACTACACAAAAAAGAATCCTCTTTGTAACCACAATAAAAAGAATCATCCAAACAGTTATCATTTTCTTAATGAAGGGAAATACAACTGATTTCCTTAAAAATACATATAAATTTGACAATAAAGCGAAGTTTTCATAAAAAATATTTCATTTACTGAAAATAAATTAGTACGCGTATTAATTTGGTCCCTTCAAAATCATCTGTGAAGCCCGCAAGGTTCCAACATATTTCAGGCCAGTCGTTTAAATTTATTAGATTAATTTCTTGTTGTGCGATTTTTTGTGGCATTTTAACAATGGGCGGTTTATAACTATCGCGTTTAATGTTAAGTTTCATACTTGAACATCATAAAATGGAGTGTTGCCCCTTCTAAGAAGGGCAAAACTGCATTTTATGATGTTCAAGGGCCTTCTTTATTATTTCAAAAAGATCTCTCTAATGGTGCAGATTGGAAGGACATAGCTAATAACAATATTTATTGCACTGCCTTATTTTCATTGCGCTACAAAATATCGACCAATAAAATGCTAGTTTTCAATTTTCCCGCTGAATATTTATGTTTTTGTGCAGCATTCCATTGTATTCCAAGTATTTGCAAATCTAGGTCAAAATCAAATTTTAGACAGCGCCGCTGAAAAAAACTCCTATGGATGTTCAAACAATTTAATTTTACTGAATGTTCCATATTCAAGAATAACTACTTAAAGGTATGACCTTTGTAATGGATTCACATATTTGCAGCTAGGAAGAGATTTTATAAACCCTTTTTTATTTAAATATATGCCATTTTAAGACGATCCACCGCACAACTTTTCTCACTTTTTGCTTTTTGATTTTATAAACAAGATTAAAAAATTTCATTTTATTCATATTTATGGGAGGTAATAAGGTGTAAAATTACTTTCCTTTAATTTAATTTATGCAAATATAGGTAACTTGCATTTTAAAAAGATTTTTCTACGGTTAAAAAGTACAAAAATATATATATCACATTTTAATGAAAAAATATTGTTTATTTTTTTGGATAAAAAACACAAATGTGTATGCTTCATAGTCCATTACACAGGTCTTACCTTAACTAATTTTATAGAGGATTTTTAAATTAACAATGGTGAGTGTTTCACAGACTCTTGAAAAAGTGTGGGGGGGTTTCAGTCCCATTACATCCAATGTTATTTTCATGGAAACATATATGTTTCTGGAATTTCAGAAACATCAGACATGAAAAATATTTCAACAATACTTTCACATGTCTGCTGTGCATTTAAGTATAACTTAACATTATGTAAAAATCATTTACATCATTATTTTGCGGAATTCTGAACTTTAGGTTAACGTGCAATGTTCGGTGGCACAGAGGTGGAAGGATTATTTTTCCCGGTTCCAAGAGATAGTAAGTCGTGCGCACGAAATAATAAACAAATCGTATCTCGTTTGCAGGAGATAGTAAATCGTTCGCTAAGCAAACCCATTTGTGTCACATCTGTGCCACCGTAGCCAGGATATATCTTAAATACCTAATTATTACAATTGGTTGCGTAACAAATTGTGTACAAACTTGTACAACGCCCGATAAAGTATGTTACAAAATGAATGACCTACGCATTTCAATTTCAGACAGACAACTTTGCAAGAGTAAGTTTGAATAAAACAGGTACAGTAACCAGTACACACTTCGGATTAAATTTCTTAATGTGGTCTGGATTTCAGTAAGATATACATTGTTTAGTGTGTGTTCGGTACAATTTCTCTTATAAATGCCAGCATGTTGCCCTACCTTTTATCTTGCCCGCCTGGTATAGTTTATTAGCGAGGTTGTCCACCAGCTCTTCTGTCGTCTTTCTGCACGGTTCCATTTCCTCGGGCGTGAAAAACTCCGGCAATAGGAGGTAGCCCTGAAATAACCCACAATAATTTGAATATACAATTCTTTTTTAGTATTGTGTTTTGTTTAACCTGTTTACCGATTTTATAACCATGCCACAACACAATTTATTTTAGACATCGTTGTATTCGGCTGTACAAACGCTTATCCATAGTATTAAGTTTATATCGCTACACCGTGATATATGTTTTTCCAGACGCATCTTGAGGTTGCTTCGTGTGAGATTTTGATTGTTTTATGACTTTTCTATAGCAATTAAAACTTTGCTTTATTTTTATTTTAGAAATATTTTAAAAAACTAAAATAAGGTTTAGGTCCGAGCCGCGTTTCGAACCGGCACGCTCGACTAAACAAACGGTTTTGATTTTAAGCTTACGAAAAGAGTATTTATAAGCATATTTCGGAAAGCCTCGTCACCGCCTATGCTGCACTACGCCCTCTGGGTGGATTTTCCCATCCACACCAGGAACACATGATAGATACTTTTTCTTGCATATTTTATTTCATTTAATGTCTATGGTGCCTAAAACAACAAACAAATAGCGCGAAAATCAGAGCGTAGCGATATTTCATTCAACAACATCGTGACGTCTCTGCTATGCTCCTATGTGATTACTAAAATAAAATCGTCTGACGTTCGAAACTATGTGTTTCCAGTAATTTCGGATATTTAATGAATAGTTCGTGACAGTCTTCAATTGAGCAAACCGCTTTTTGTTAATAAAAGACACGATAATATGTCTGGAGCTGGAAAAACACCATGGATGAACACGCGTACCTATTGAAGTATGTACCTAACGAGAACTCGGCAAGATTCATTCATTTTTATTCAGGAAGTATTTTATTTTGATTTATTCACATAAATATGTGAATTTATACAAAAAAACATCGAAATTGAAAAGGTATGATTTGTATTTCAAATATGTATAAATGTTTTTCTTGTGTCCGGATTCGAGGTCATCGCACTTGATGACAGGAATTGTTTTCCATGGTCGACAGTTTAGAAACTTGCATTGATTTATGTTATATAGTTGAAATTGACAACTGATCGTTATTTTGGATGCTGTATAATTACAACATGTACATGTTTAACGATTATAATACTATATTTACTGTTTACGACCCAAACTCGGCAAAATAAATACAATTTCGTACAATTGTAGTGCACGGAAAATCGTGACGTCATAGCATGCGACTTGTCTTACATAGGGGTGTAAGATAGAGTTTTCCAGCAACGGAAATTGATGCAGAAATCCTTGTTTGATAATGCAAGAAACGATGCAGTTACCGTTGAGCGTGGGGAGTACAACAATGTTGCTAAGTGTACTTTTATTTATGTTTTGTAACCATGAATCTGTATATAATAAAGTGCACTTGTGCGTATCCCAGCATTTCAATTAATAACACATAAATCGAAATTTAAAAAATGCAACAAACTAAGGGTAAAAAGAATCTTGATCGAGACCCTTAGTACATATATGCAGCAATACATTATATTATTTGCGAAATGCAGTGGACCGAGTTCTAACCATGCAATACACATATTATACATGTAGCTGCAGCGCTTATATAGCAATAGAAAACTGCCATTGTGGCGTGTTTATGCAGAGTGCACATTGACATTAATCTTGAATTATACAATAGTTGGGTTCTTGATTTTTATGGGACTTTCATTTCTTAAACTATTGAATGTAATTGTGTGTGAACTAGTATATTTTGTCCAAACGGCAAGTTTAGATACTGTTAATTGTTTATTATATAGATCTTATTATAAAATATTTTATGTGCATATACAAATGCAAGTGAAACATAATATAAAATGTTAATTCGATCTAATCTTATTCACGTTATACGAAAAGATAAAAACAAAAGCACGAAGAGAAAGGGGAGATAACGAGGGCTTGTATTGAGATTCAGGTTTGTTTAGAGTATAGGCCTACTTCTACATGTAGATCCACCGTTTACATACAATATAAATTAAAAAGATGTTCAAAGAAAGAATGTTGTAAAACATGTAGATATGTCAAGTGTAAGGACACCATGACAAAATGGCCCGTACAAAAACCAACACACAGAACAACACAAAAACACGTAGAACACCACTTGAGACGCAACAGACATTTAGAAAAAACTCTTCAACAACGCAAAAGATCCACTTACTTTTTCAAAATAGTCTCTGATCAGATGATCAGCCAGCTGACCCGGTTTCTTCTCCTTCGTCGGTGCCGGCATCGCTCGCACATCAAATATTTCAGGATGACATTCATCCGTTATTCCTTTTTCAACCTCAATAACAGGCATTTTAAACAACTAATAATTACAATTATTTCATGTACTGTCTCGACTTTCACTTGTTCATGTGATAAACGTAGTTATCAGAGAAAGTTTATTCTGTTTATCAAGAGTTTTACAAGTGGGTCAAGAACCAGTTCGGTTATAGCGAGTTACTTAACCTTGACCGTGTACTCATTTTAGATATTCCGCAGCATTCGTTATCTACATTGTATTTACATACCGCGCGGCATTTGAGCATCTTGTTGCGCCCTGTGTTATTGTGTTGCAAACTTGCAAACTATCTCTGTGGTTTCAAGCCATTACTCAGTGGTTTTTATCTATATTAAATTAGGAATCCTATCATTATGCACTGAGCCGTGACATTACACTAGGTGCATGAGTATTTCATGGTACTTGTACCTGGACTCGCAGGCCTTTTGATGGATAGATGATGTATACAGATATTGATTGTCATTACACACTCACCTTTCAACTACATTTAATCTAACTTTAAACTGTCCACTAATCCTTACACATGCTAGGCGAAGTGATCAGTACTGCAGGGACTATCCATATGAATTGCCGTGACAGTTGTTTCATGGCAAAGTTCAACTAGAGTTTACGATTAAGTAATGGCTTTGAACACTCCACGCGTTGACTCAAAACGACCAGGTCAATCCAGTCGAAAACTAAATGTTTTATTATATTTTATCTGTTCATTTTATTTTCATAACTAATTTTTATTAATCCTTTTTCTTTTTTATAATGGGAAGCAATGAACGTGTTATTAACAGTAGTATGGTAAAATATGTTTTATCCCTTTAATAAAAAAGTTAAATGTCATTTAAACACAAAACAAAATAAATTATAATACGTCTAGGAGATTCGATACAGTCCATGATCAGTCCATATTACCACTACCTTATAGATTTTAATACATATATGCGCCCATCATGCACTTTCGAGGCATATAGGAGGGTGACCCCATTACGTGTTGCGTGCTTTACCAGCCTATGACATCTCCGATCAACCGAGACATCCACGATTTGCAGCCATTGTTTTAATACATGTATGTACGGTCATTTGTTTGTCAGTTTTGAATGTCAAACATGGCTAGTGTGAAAAAGCACGCTTTTATCAAAAGTTGAGTACCGTACGTGCTGTCAGTCACTTCTTGCATTTAATAGGTAAAACTGGTAAGGACATACATGTTGAGTTAACTATATAGTTAATGTGTATGGTCTATGCACCATCTTATTCTCAAGTTAAATTCTGGGTTGAGGGGTTTAAACGTGGTAGAACGTCTTTAGAAAGTAACGCCAGGTCTGGACGTCCAGTTGATGCTACAAACGAAGACATGTGTTATAAAGTCAGAGATCTGGTATACTCAGATAGGCGAAGTCAGGTTGAAGAAATAGCACAGGCATTAGGCATTTCACATGTTACCGTTCATCAATATTGCATGCTCGTGTAAGGGTGCGCTACCTTACAACCCATTAGGTGCCAAAATCCCGTAGCAATGAGCAAACGGCTATGACAGCATCAGTATACAGTGCGTTGTTGAAGCGTTTGGGGTCAAAAGATGGATTCCTTTTGCGTCTAGTTACTGTGGATGAGACTTGGGTACATTATTATGAACTAGAAAATAAACTCCATAGTCGTCAGTGGGTAGGACCGGGATCTCCAATGCCAAAGAAGTTCAAGAATCAACCATCTGCTGGCAAAGTGATGGCACCAGTATTTTGGAGCACAAAGGGCGTTGTTTTGTTGGACATTTTATCCAAGGGAAGTACAATAACCGGAGCATACTCTGCAAACTTGCTAGACCAGCTCAAGAACGCCATATGCGAGAGACGCCTTGGTAAACTCTATAAAGATATTTTGTTGCAACAGGACAATGCAAGAGCCCACACTTGTAAAGTTGCAATGGATGCTGTGGAGCAAAATGGGTACCGCGTTAATACCCACTCAGCAGATCTGGCTCATGGCGACTTCTTCGTTATTTTTTTAATTTGAAAAAGCATTTACGTTGACGTCATTTTCGGTCTGACAAAGAGGTCGTGGTGGCAGTTTAGGAGTGGTTCTTCACTTCTGGGCTGGTGGCACTTGAACAGCGTTGGTCCAAGTGCATAGCCCTGGGGGATTATATTAAACAAAAAAGGGGAAGATCTCGACCCGAAATAGGTAAGGCTAGTTATTTATTGAGACGCCCTCGTACAAAATGGGGATACAAAAACATTTGGCTACATGCGCAGGCAAAACTTGTATTGCAATCCGTAGTTTTGTGTGTGTGTTTTATATATTTTATGTGTTTAATTTAACTCATACTTTTGGAGTCTCTATGTATTTTGACATGTCGAGTTTAAAGTAAATTTTGTGACCAGCGCAAATTATATAGCATCCGTATCATTTTTCGGCGTAGCCGTCTTAGCTCACTTTTGGCCTACATTTCTGTATATTGACGTCTCTCTGGGATTTCAGAAATCCGCCGTTCTATTGGATGATTTCATAAGCACTGAAAATGTGGGGACACAGAGAAAATCCCGTTTTCGATTGGATGAACCTGATACGCGCGAAAAAAGGCCACACTATTGTAAGGCATATGTTTCACGAAATTTGGCTTCGTTCGTAGATTAAATTGTTGGGGTATTGCTTTCTAAAATGTATTTATATTGAAACAATAAACAGTTACGTGTCAACCAAAATATTTCATAGATAAAATGAATTACGTCTCCAGATGTGAACCGGTTTATAGTAAAAGGTCTGACATATTACCCAATAACTATTAGGTTAGCCTCACTACGTCCAGATGCTGGAGTATGCACTTTGCGAGTCATACCTGCACATTTATTTATTAATCCACAGAGTTATTCGTGCGTAACTTTAAAGAATAAAGTGATATTCTTTCCTTTGTAGCGTTAATAATGCATCATTTAATGTTTATGAAAAACGAATACAGCACGCAATCTGATTTCAAGAGAAAGATTTATTGCAACTTTTTCCAGAACTACTTTTTAGTGTAAAAGTGTAAAATCGGAAAGAATGCTTTGCGATGCGGTTAGAAGTAAACAACAATGTTATCCTGTAAGTTGACTTAAGCATGTGCTTTGTGTACAAGATAAGACTTGCAAGTTTTTCCTGCCTCTGTCATTACACAAGTAATAAATCTCCTTAATGGAATTTCAAAACATCACTTACTTTCTAACAAAGTTGGCCAAAATAGCTGTTCACTGATACTTGAAAATAATCATTGTAAGTTTTCTGTCATTTGTGTAAGATTCATGTACAAGTACTTAGCCTTTCCCTTTCATCAGTTTTTTGTGTTATTTTCCCCCTGTTTTAATCCTACGCCGTTTGTCTTTTTAAAGACATTTCTTGTTATTTAATATATTACATACATACATGTATATTGACAATGACAGATCTTAAGGAGTCATTGTTTAGATCTAAATTGAATAGTGACTTAACGTCTTAGAACCATCATTGTCATATTTCATATTTTATTACTGGATGGAAATAATTGAATAAAATTTTATATATGTGAGCACAGGAAAAAAATAAACTGTTTCACCATTTCATTTTTTAAAGATATGTTTAATTTAGGGGAGATAATCTCAATTAACTTTAACATTGACGCCTATGGAAAATATTACTAGAATTAACTTCCCTACTTTGAATGTATCTACTTCTACAGAAGCATGTGATAGATCCGGTAAGACAAGGTAAAGTTCCACCTAACTGGGCGAATAACAACTCAGAAAGCGGAAAACACGTTTTGAAAGGATCGAGAATAACAAGTGGTATTTTTGTTGTTGCCAGAAATTGTCCCGGCTCTGCAGCAAAATCGCTTCATGTCTTCAGTATGTTGTGGCGTGAACAGAGTAACTGTTGACTGCTTTGGGTAAGTTCTTTAATGTGAACTATCTGGTCTGCCAGATTTCCAACGGATTAGTTAGACTCTTAATGGATGTGATACTTGCTGTTCCGTAATTGTTTCTTGTTCCGTTGCTTGTCGAACTCATCGTCATTTCTTGCGTTCATTCTTCGCACAACAGATTTTCGTATTGCTTTCTGAGGTTCATTTTTCAGTTCTTCCTGAACTCTGACTTTGTTTTGTTGTATGCGACGTTAGTGTGACATTCTTGCAACAGCTGTGTTTTCGCGTCACAGGAAATGTGCCGGTGTACGCCAAGGCGGTCACTTGGCTGCTTATTTCTTGAAGTAGTTATTGTGTGTTCTCGAGCCTAGTTATATTGGGCGCTTGAATTTATTTGGTCCGTCGTCTGAAGGCTTTAAAGTCTGGTACTGACGATGAAGGTATAAAACGTCATGTTCTTGAGGTTGTGGTTCCAGGGGTACATATTATATATACCAACTTTGATCACTTCCAGTGGCAAAAGAGGTGCTAGTAAGCGAATGTACGTTTTCCGTCTCTCATAATAAAGAAGAACCCGGATATTCAGCTTCATGCACCGCAGTCATCCCAGAATTCTGAAAGCTTTCTCTGTTTCCGTTTGGACACAATTGCTGAGGTATCGAAATTGCCGTCTGTTCGCCATGTTGGTACCTAGTGTAAGATGGTATATGAACCCTTTAACAGGTCGATAATAGCTTCAATTTCATGAGTTTTGAATAGAGGTGCTGGTTGGTGGCTGTCAGCTTCGCAATCTTCTGTGTCGCTGTTTCCCATACTGTCAAAACTTATGGTTGTCTTGAATGCTAGAAGTCTGAGACTCTGGTAGCGATGAGTGTTTACGTCCGGCATTTCTTTCTTCACTATTGTGTTCTTCGAAGTCTTCCTGACTTTTTGTTGGCACTGACAACGTAGTACACGTTGATGGTGGCGATGGTTATCTTCCGTTCTGCAGTCTGTCTTTCAAGGATTTGATTTGAAGCCGCGGAAACATTAAAAAGTGTCCCCTCTCGTTATCATCGACCAGTGGGACCATATTGTCTGCTCGCCATGGCTTTGATGGTTGAAGGCTTATCGCAGACCTCATCAGTGTGAGTCGCCCTGTGTCTAGGTCGGCGTAGGGTGGGCGAAGAGTATTTATAGTTGTGAAATCCATTGCGTTCGTGCAGTTGGTAGCTGGGTAGACAACATCGGTGATGAGATTAAACATGGCGACAAGCCGCATCATGCTAGAATGCGATCATATCACTGTGCAGGTGATGCATTCCCTGTTTATGTTGTCGCATGTCTTGTGGTGTTTCTTATATTGTGGATGTAGTTGGGTCGCTTGTCGTTTGCTTATGAGTTCCACGACGCATCGGTATCGTAGTTCCACGCTTCTTGATTCATTCCCGATCAGAAGTGTAGAACCTGCGTTAAAGAAACGATATTTCAAATGAAGTACTCTCCAGTAACACTTTCATCGAGGCGTAATAGCGTGGCAGGAAAGTATTATGATATTATGATTGTCATATATTATTAACACATAAAAGTATTTCTTAATTAACCATTAATTAGCCAAAACAATGGATTTTACGCGGGCGAGCAGAACTCAAAGTCTATTAGGAGCATA
>Ga0224511_10003140_pt1 | contig 11680 bp, 4 predicted proteins | sample SF_May12_sed_USG_2_FD_169988 | JGI IMG/M metagenome (GOLD analysis project Ga0224511, IMG submission 169988) | Sediment microbial communities from San Francisco Bay, California, United States - SF_May12_sed_USGS_8_1 | ecosystem: Environmental > Aquatic > Marine > Sediment | place: USA...
AACTGCCAAATATAAGTATTCATGCATGTAAAAATATTACAGAAAACATGTATTTGTTGAAAATGTCTGGCCCGCAAATTCGGTTTTGTTTATTTACGTTCCGACCCATTGCGTCGAAACAGTTAAATAGCGTGACTACAATCGATACTCTCAGTTGACTCGGTGGTGCAGTGGTAACGCATCCGCTTTGGGTGCAAGAGTACCTGGGTTCAATCCCCGGCTCAGGCAAGGGTTTTTATGTTTGATTTTTGTATTGTTGTTGTTGTGTTTTTAGTTTTTGTCCAAAAACACATTATTTGTCACTAAAATTTGCAATGCCTTTTGCAATGCTTATTTATTTAGTACACTTTACATACTGCAAGATTTGTGACTAATTTTAAGGGTATAAAAATACAGACCTAGCATCTTTAATGGCATGAACACACATGAATATTTAAATAATTCAAAACGTGTGTGTGCTGTGCCTTTCTCATCTCGATAATACCCAGTGTACATTCTAAAACAAATAACTATAAATATTTTGTTTATCACCGATTTGTTCTGCTATTTTTATTAACATCGCATCGTTAGAACTACTTAAAACTTAAATATTTAATTGAACGATTACACTGCATGGAACACTTTGAAATCAGAATCCGACATTTCTTGAAAAGTATTATATTGTTTGCCAGTATTATGCTTTAAACGCGCGTAATCGTTTTGCAAATCCAAATGACGTCAAGACAATAATTGCTGCAAATTTCTAAAAAAAATTATGACGTCAAGTATCAGGAGCTGTCATGGAAAAGGCGTCAACATCAAATCGCACGGGGCAGCGTGCCGTTATTACGTTTTGCACTCAATCGGGGATGACAACCACGGATACGTAAAAGTTTCTATAGCGCGGCCTAAGTTGAAAAGTTTGCAGATCGGTCGTTTTTGAATGGCATAATAGGTTCTCCAAAGGACGGACTGATTTCGGGGATAACGTTAAAAGCGGAAAGCCATCGTATGCCGATATTGTTTCTATACAGAGGGAATAAGTGACAGATCGGCGAACATTCTTTAAAAGAAATTTCATCAAGAACCGGTCTTAGTCATGGTACAAAGCACAATATATTATCAGCAGATCTCGGGACGGGATGCACATTGTGTGTGTTCGCTGGGTACCCAAACTACTGAGACCAGAAGAACGGAAAACGCGCGTCGCAGCGTCACGCCAAGTCACTTTATTCCTGCACCGCATAATAACTACAGATGAGACGTGGCTTAGCTACTACGATCCCGAATCAAAACAAGCGCCCATGGTTTGGAAGACCGCTGATTCACCACCACCTTAAAAGGCGTGCACGACTTGGTCGACGAAGATGACGATGTTCATTTTTTTTAAGGACAATCGCGGTATGTTGCTGCAAAATGCGATACCTGAGGACCAGACTGTCAACAAGCAGAATTACCAAAAGATTTTAACAACAAAAAATGGTCATACAACATTAGCATTAACAAAATTATTACGTCTCAATAATGTATAAAAGCGTTTTAAAATATATTTCATCAAAATTTCAGGTTCTGAGCCACGACTTGACGAATGCTATTAGGAAGAAAAGGCCCGGGGTCGCCATAGAAGAATTGCTGTTTCACCAGGATAACGCACCTAGTCGCCGAGCCATAAACTAGCTCAGTAATTTGGGCATGGAGGCCAGCATATCATTTTTAATTGTTTATCAGGGTTCGCACAATCTTAAAAAGTGCTTAAAGTTGAGCCTAAAAAAGTCCTTAAAAACGAAACAAGTCCTTGATTTTAATTACTCTCTTAAAAGGTGCTTAACAAGTGCTTCATTTTCGCAAAAAAACGTTCTTAAAAATGAATAAATAACTTAAGATCATGGTAAAATGTCGAAAGTTTTAAACAGACAATCGAATTTAGTATCAAATACATCAATTGTTTGCGAAACGTAATAGTAAGGGGACGAATTTCAAGCGGTTCGAACTAGTTTGGGTACGAATACCTCGGAGTTACGCCCCTTTGTAAACAACAAAATGGCGTCGGGAAAATACGTTTTCAATAAAAAGTGTTGATTACCTATCCCTGGGTCGTAGAATGAGATAGGGTTGAAATCACATGCAAAAAGTGATAAACATGTTCGAAATTACTTGTCCACGGACAACGACTCAGCTTGATCAGTTGAAAAAATAAAAACTTGTAAGACTAAGAGTGAAATAGGGTACATGGTTGCTAGTCATTTGTCATTTTGAACTTTATATACATGTATGTACATGTAATTGTGTTAAATAAAGTATTCAATGATTAAATTTTTCTGACTCTTTTTTAAGTTTCTAAGTCATCGGTAAAAAGCGATTCATGTATGAAGAAACGTGCTTAAAAATGGGATAACGTGCTTAAAAAGTGCTTGAATTTTGGCACGGGATGGCTGTATGAACCCTGTTTATGTCTGGTCACTGGAACGAGGCATAGTTGGGGTCGTACACCAAAGGAGCCCAGAAATGGTCTGAAACGGGTAATGAGTCTCCAGTTTCCACTCTACGAAAGGCGTCCAACCTTGGTTCTGTCATCGCTGGCCTTTGTCCCATCCACTTCAGCCGAGAGAATGGTTTCCAATACTGCAATGTACTCCCAACTGCACGAACAGACAGGATTTGGGGATGTACTCACAGGTGGTATATTCAACAATTGCAATCAAGATAGATATCGACAAATAACTTTGTTTTCTCTTTTATTCTGCTGCTTTACATGTTTCACGCACACTTCTGTTTTGACTTTGAAAACCTAGGTTCTCTTCTCGACGTTTTTTAATCGGTTAATTATGTTCATTATTAAAAATTTGTAAAGAACATACATGCTGTGATACGAATTTGATTATTTTATTAAACATTATGTTTATTTTTATACATACATGTTTGGAAAATGAAATAACTTGTTGCAATTTATGGAACTATTTTCTTTGTCGTACGAGTAGTAGCATTATTTTGATTTAAGTAAATCAGAGGACCAGTGCAATTGCAAAAAAACGGGGATGAGAAAGATTTTAATTGGCATTTCGAATTTAGATCTAGTTAAAATATTTTTTATATTTAATTCGGAAAAAAAAGATAAAATGAGGTGTAAACATAAGTATTAAATTTCAGGTTTGATAAGTTCACTGAGGGTCTGAGTCCTTTGGACTCCACACACTTTTCCAGCCCTGACATTCATCACTCACTGAACTTATCAAACAAGAACTTTATTCCTTAATTACTTTCTAATCTTTTATACTGACAAATAATGTAAATATATGTATTCTTTTATTTATAAAATGTATATAATGCACTGTACAACTATTGAGGTATCTTATGTTACTTACCTATCTGTGAATAACATTTTTACAATATTAAAAGCGTCCGATAGTGCAACTCTTTGCTATCAACGTATATGAAACTGATGAAAGGGAAAGCCCTCAGGAAGCATAGCCTCATTAGCCTGCACGAGGCCTTGGTTTTATTGAAGCTGTTGGGAATTATTACGCATTTATGTATGCGACGTCATGGGTGGCGACGTCGCTTTATATGTTGTTGTTTGATATGACGTCACTTCCTGTTATGGAGTCAGTAATAAAGGAGAACCTGGAAATCACAATGCAAAGTATTCTCTTTATTCTTCCACAGAAGCTGTTCATCAGTAGTAATGAATAATGCCAAACCACTGACGCCCCCTAGTGCATGAGCGGAACTCCATTTTCAAATGTGAACAACATACATGTACACTCCATGATCCCTGAGGACCATAATATTATAACTACACAATGATGTAGTACGGGGCGACTTTTTACAGCCGCAACACAGGCACTACTTTCCCTTTCATCAGTTTAACTAAACAACAGCTGTAGTAAGTTAAATTTAAACTGATGAATGGGAAATCTCCCAGGAAGCATAGCCTGCACGAGAAAACAACAGCCTCGGTTTTATTGAAGCTAGTTGAATCTAGTTTCACAGGACATTGTGCATAGCCTCGGTTTTATTAAACCTGTTCATCAGTAGTAATGAATGATGCCACACCACTGACGCCCCTAACGCATGAGCGGGACTAACTTTTCAAATGTAAACAACATACATGAACACTCCATGATCCCTGAGGACCAGACAAATATAACTACACTATATGTCGAAATGCCGGGATCATTCATTCCAGCAAGATTACGCAAACTCACGGGACTCGAGCGGCATGGGGGACAGATGTTGCATCACGGCCGAGAGGTCGAGAGTGGGCCGTTAACCGACGCTCTACGGCGGTTTCACGGCTGGCCGGGTAGACTTGTACTACAACCCCCTCCAGGTATTAGACAATGTTAGCTTTAAAGTCAGGATATGTTTAGCTGCTGCCGTAGGACCAGTGTAAAGCTACCTGCCAATGTTGCTTTTGCAGACAGTTTGAAGCTATTTTGACGAGTGGAGCCAGGACAGTCAAGTTACAAGCTGCAGATCTAGGGACGACCATAAATGCGCACATGATGCAGATGAGGACGTTGAAGCACTTCCTTCAAATATTGACGAAGACACGCACTTTGACCAGTTACTTAATACATGTATCTGCGCAGTTAATGTTTACAAGTATTTCGGCTGTGGCCAACGAAAAATTAAAGCAATAACATTTAAGCAGGTTCGACGACGACATTAACTATATGAATCATCATGAACAAACCAAATGCAAAACACAATCAAGAAGTGGATTAGCAATAAATAACATTCAAAAAGGTCTAAGCAGATACGGTGAAGGTTTTAGAGCTTTCTTTAAAGAGAGAGGAATTAATCCGAGAAAATCTTTGAACAGCTTAGAACTGTGTGGGTTTAGCGAAAGCATTTTTGAGCGTAAATCTTTACATATAAATTGACAAGATGTTCAAAGAAAGAATGTTGTAAACAATGTAGACATTTTACATCCGCCACACAAGCACTTAACATTTGTGACCGATTGTATAAAATTGGATAAAAGATATCCACTGGTAAAATAATGGTTATCTCTAAAATTTTGATAACGTCTTTGACAGTGATTGTTTAAACGAAAGATATCCATCTTTTATTTGGACAATATCATTTGATAGCATACAGACATTTTTGAATCTAAAAATAGAAGATTGCATCACAATTAAGATTTGAATTGTTATAAAAAATTAAATCTAAACCCAGAATGGAAATTAATCTTGTTCACCTTATAGTATAAATCTATATCATATTTTAGTGTTGAGTTTAACCGCAAAAGGACAGCACTTTTTACAGTTGATCTTTGTTTACATTTCACTTGAAGCAAGCAGAAATATTTTTGAAACAAATATGTGGGTGTTTTATAATGTAGTTTAATGAATACCCTACCAAGAAGTTTCTCTTCTACTATTACTACTTTTACACTAACACTACTGGAATTGCGTATCTTTGAAGGTCAACAATGTGCTGTGAAATTGAGCTGATCCTGCAAACTGAGTAATTATCAAATATTTTGACAAAGGAATGGCCATCTCAGCTGGTAAGTTTTAGTTGTTTTGTTTTACTTATGTTAGTGTAAAACATATTCATGTCAGCCATCTTAGATTAAAATTGACCGGAAATGACCATGTTTTTGGTGATTTTTTGGATAACTTTCCTAAAAGCTCGTTATTTTATCCAAAACTTAAATATCCTAAAATGGTTTTATACAATGGGTTATTCAAGTTGGATAACAGAAGAAAGTTGAATAAAGTTATCCACTGGTTATTTCTTTTCCACTGGATAAAAATAACCAATGTTTATACAATCCGCCAATATTGTAGTAAGTTAGTCTCAGTAATCTCTGATTTGTAGTTGATCAGTGGACGTTTGATCTCTTGTCTCAGAGATCATTGATAAAATAAGTATATGATAAACAGCTGATAGAAATGAACCTATTCAACTTCTATAATAAGAAGAAGAAGAAAAAGAAGAACATGTTTAATACATAATATTTAATTATTATAAAAATAATAAAAATTAAATTATTATGTTTATTATGTTTATTATGTTTATTATTATCTTTATTATTATGTTTATTATGTTTATTATTATGTTTATTATTATGTTTATTATGTTTATTTTAATTATTACTATACAAAGCATTACTGAGGCAAGCCATTTCTTAACATTTTAAACAAATCCTTTTTCTGTCAAACATAAGTACATATTTATACTACATTCAAACCTGAACGCTTACACTATACATGTATAACAACATCGGAACTGGCTTTATATGTACTACAAAAAGAAATGAAAGATAAAATGTAGAATAACTTACGAGAAAGTACTAAGTCGGTGCCTGTACCAAGGGAATGAGTTGCATTAAACATCATTTCTAAATCATAGTAAGTGCCAATAAGCATTCATGAATGCTCATGACGACTTCTTCTGGCCTGTTTATGGGATACCGTTTTTAATATCGATGTAAAATTAGTTAGATAAATGTATATGATATCATTCCTTTACGGAACAAAAACTTCCGTCTTATTATCTTAACGTACATCTTGCTTCATGGGCAGAAGAACAGCATATCCTTTTATCTTGAAGTGCGTCTTGCTACATAGACGAGTGTCGTCAATCAAACTGTGCCGTGGGGACCTTCCCACTGCGTTAAAAGGTTACAGATGAGTATGGGACACCATGCTTTTAAACTTAAGTTGGAATTCACTCATAAAATATTGAGTACTCTAAATCACTAAAACGTCCGCTGTTTTATATTTTCATATTCTATTTCTGCTGCAATAAATGTTGAGTAAGTGCGAGATTTGCTATAGCGGAAAACTGGTTTAAACCCCCAAATTAGTGCTGTCATTGATTAATACGCCATTTAGCGTATCGATGATAACGATATATCGAAAGAAAAAATCGCCGATGTTTCGACATATCGATGAAAATTAGCTTTCAATTGGATTTTTCTTTAAAAACACTTATAGAATGCACATTATATGTGTATTTTTGCATATGCTACTCAAATCTATACTTTCTTTTTACATAATTTCTGAAAAATGCTTAAAAACCTTGGATTTTTTCTATCAAATGAAATGTTTAAAATTATGTGTTCAATTTGTTTATATGATTTGTTATGTTTTTAATCTGGGGCTAGATTTGTTTAAATTCTAACCATAATAATGCAGTTCTCCCTAAAATATGATAATTTGTCAAATATATGTTTTTATACATTTTAAAATATAAGCAATAAAACAACTTTATTGAATGTTTCGCTCGCATATTAAACTTTGTTTATGATCTTGCCTTACTTTAACACGGTGAAGTCTTTATCATTGAAAGTTGTCATTCCTTTTGCAATCCATGATAGTATTTACTATATTTAACATACAGTAAAATTCATGACCGATTAAATGGAGATGAATATGTAAACAAAGATTCTTAATAGATTAAATGACATTTTCTGAAAGTCTTCTTAATTTAACAATATACACTCACTTTATAATAAACACAAACAGAATAATTAAGGTACTGATATAAACAATCTATCAAACAGTACTTGTATTAAAGGCATATTACCCCAGTTCATGCTATAATTTACATGCTTCTGTTCTGCCGTTTTCATGTTACAGTGTAAAAAAATTAGCATCAGCACATGTATAGTATTTTACTGTTAAGCAATATGTTAATTAAAATCTAGTTAAATAAAGGCTTTTAGACAGTCTTATTACAACACTGTTTCACTTTAGACAGTCCGTTGACTTGAAAACAGTGATTTTTCATGACAAAGCGACAAAAATAGTCTTAAGAATTGTTCAAGCCGATATATCGATATTTTAAAATGTGTATCGATAAATCAATATCGTTTGAATCAATGCCAGTCCTACCCCAAATGAATGTCATTGACCGTACCGAGGCGGTAACTCAACATTTCCTGGCGAAATCTTTTTTAAAGATGCTATGTCTGTATCTTGATACCCTTATAATCGGTCAACAATTTTGCAATATGTTAAATATACTAAATGAATTAACATTACAAAAAGGAATTACAAACGTCCAAGACAAATAATGCGTTTTGGACAAAAAAGTAAAAACACAACAATAAAATAGAAAATCAAACATTAAAATCCTTGCCATGGGCGGGAATCGAACCCGGGACCTCTAGCATCCCACTCGTAACCTCTGGACCAACGAGTCAACTAAAAGTATCGTTTGTTGTCAAGCTATTTAACTGTTTCAGTGCAATAGATCGAAATGTAAATAAACAAAGCCGAATTTGCAGGCCACACATTTTCAACAAATTCATTTTATATTGTTTTTTTAGCATTCATGGATAACTCATTTGACAGTTTCTCATATTGACGGGAGTATGTCCTTCTTAAATAAGGTTAACATGTATAATGTAATCAATTCTGACCTTAAGATACAAGCATAGCATCTTTAAAAAATAATAAAATATGTTTGTTAACATTACTTCTTGGTGTTGGCGTGTTTTGTGCTGAGCTTTGTCTTTGTACGGGCCATTTTGTCAAAGTGCCTATAATATTTACCCTATCTACATTGTTTGCAACATTTTGTCTATGAACTACTGTTCAATTTATATTACATAACCAAAATAGTTACAGCCAAATTATTTTCTGGATAACAGTGAATATAAACGGAATATTATGTTAGCATGTTGATCCGTCGGTTTGTATCACTTCGAGTAGCCTGTGTAAAGTCGTATCACGCGAGACCGAAGGTCGAGCGTGATGCGACTTTACACAGGCAACGAGAAGTGATACAAACCGACGGATCAATTTGCTAACGTAATGTTCCTTTTATTATATACTATTTCCATATCTTTTCTAATAGTTTAAACCTAAAAATAGCTGATTTACACTGAAATGTACGCTAAAATCTAAAAATAGCATCGCTGTGACGTCACAAATCGTTGTTACTGATTACACATGGCGGGAGTGTGATACGGGATTTCAATCCGTAACACACGGTGGAAGCATGATACGGAATTTTCAATCCGGCGTGTTGTATTTGTGAGCTTGTATTGTATACAGATCATTTATAGGTATATAATAAGAAACCATATCAATAGCTATGATTTGCTACGCTCACTACACACATGTAATATTTTCATGCTAGTTATTTTACGACACCAAACTGTAATCAATTCCCAAATATTGAGTATATTGAACATAATGACATGAAAACAAGTACTTAAGAAATTGCCTCCTTTTCGTTGTCATTTTGATCATTCAAAGTAGTAAGTTAAGCTGAATATTAATTGGCGAATTCGCTAAAGCCAAAAAGTGCATATTTGGTTGTTAATCCTTTCACCAATACAAACGCCAGATTTAAAATAATCATGTTTACTTTATAATAACTGCTTAAGTTATATATGGTCCACTTTAACATAACACTAGATAACACAAATTAATACGCTACATTTACTTCTTTCCAGTGCCATTATTTTAGTTTAAAAAATATGCAAATAATTTGTAAACCCAGAGAACAGTATAAGATTTTGGGTAACCCTGACAAAATGATCTTTTTCTTTTAAAAATATGTAAACAAACTGAGTAAAGTTCAGCCAGTGGTCAAGTGTTTCACCTTGGATCCGGCAATATACTTTTATGGTTAATGGTAACGAAAAATCGCTTATTGCGAAAGTGGTGCTTATGTTCATATATTCAATATTTTCTTTTATTCCTTGTCAATGTATGGTGTATTTCGATGTACGCGTCTTTAAAACAAGGAATATATTATTGTTAGACCTTGCATTAACGTACATGTTTTATCATAGTTTCAATAAACGTCATCTTCACTTAATCGGAAAATTATTTTACGAGTATTAGCTGTCGAAATAAACACCTACTTGACCTTCCAAGTTTGCATGTACTAACGATATCTTCAACACCAATATGATATATTGCATTAATAGCCAACGGCTTGGAGTTTTTGATGGTAGGATTTAAACCACGGGGGCGTTAGCCCGAGTGATTTGATAACGAACATCGCAACGACATATTAAGGCATAATTAATATCGCCCACTTGCAATACAGGAACATGTGTACTATTGACATCCTAATTGCTTGACTCGGCAGCACAAAGGGTGGTATTTAAGGTGGTGATACATGTTGAAATGCCGAAAGCAGCCCCAAAAAAGTCCATTTGTCATTTTCAAAAACTAGAGATGATATTGAAATGAAATAAGCAAAATACTGTGAGGTTACCTCAAAAGTACCATTTTGTATAAATAAAACATAAAATTAATTGTTAATTAACCACTTATTAGCAAAAACAATGGATTTCACGCGAGCCAGCATAACTCAACATCTAATAGAAGAATTTGCTTTGGGCATTTCAACATGTATCACCACCTTAAACAGAGATCTTGTACAACCTATGCTGATACCTAAGGTGATATACCGTATACTTATATCAAATTATATTTTCTATTCTGAACATTTTCTACTGAACTGTGTGAAACAGCGGTGATAACACAGGTACATATGCACGAATTTCCCTTTCAGCACTTTGCAAAATTATTAAAAAATCAAATGCCAACATACTTTATTTTAAATTTTGAATTAATTTCTCCTTGCTTCATGATGATGAAAATACCATTGTTTCTACCATAAGATATTTGTAATGACGGAAAAGTACTCCGCGTGCGTCCCTTGAATCTAACGATTAACGCTAATATGTTGCGGTTATGTAGACTTTCGAAGGCGGGTTAGTACAAACTTGACAATAAAGTTGTGTTCGTTTTATACACCCATAGTGACACAACAATAACAATAAATACCCCGCCTCTTGTTGTAAGATGCTACGGGATTAATATGACGTCAACAACGGGTGCATACCTTGAACATTATAAGCAACACATTTACTATATATAACAAGTGTTGACTATATCAGTTAAAATAATAAATGAACAATCAAACAAATGTGTTATTAAATATGATAATTTATGAACAATTTAAATAAATAAAAGCGTGATAATGATATACGTCATAGACGTCTTTGTCTTTGTAGTATTGCATTTTTCTAAGAAAAAAGGAAAGTCCACATAAAGCAGAGTCAGCATAAGGAAAATAGCACCCTTGGTTTTATTAAAGTTGTTCATCGGTGGTAATAAATGATGCCACCCAACTGACGCCCCGCCCCCTTATGCATAAGCGGAACTCATTTGAAATGAAAACTATTTTCAAATGTTAACAAGATACAATCAATGATCCCAGAGAACCATAAAAAATGTAATTTGCTGTCAAACAAGATAAAACGCAATAATTACGGAATCATTTTAGAAAATACACTAACCGTGAAATATAAATTTAGAGCTGTTATATATTTGTTGATAAAATAATAATATTGTACGAATGGAAAATAATTCATTTTATTTTAAAAGAATATATAAAGATGTCGACATATACTTGTTTTACCTTAAATATCGCACAAGAAGCTTAAACCAAGTCTATTTTTCAGTGTACAGATTATATTGTACATATATAAACAGTAGAGCTAGCAATTTATATCATGTCAATACCTATATGTTATTATAACACAAAGACAACAAACATCACTGCGTATATATATATGCGCTTGTTAATTTACATTTTTCAAATGATATTATTCACTGAATTACAAAATCATTATTATTATTGTTATTATTATTATTATTATTATTATTATTATTATTATTATTATTATTATTATTATTATTCTATTTTAAAGTAA
>Ga0224511_10003141_pt1 | contig 11679 bp, 2 predicted proteins | sample SF_May12_sed_USG_2_FD_169988 | JGI IMG/M metagenome (GOLD analysis project Ga0224511, IMG submission 169988) | Sediment microbial communities from San Francisco Bay, California, United States - SF_May12_sed_USGS_8_1 | ecosystem: Environmental > Aquatic > Marine > Sediment | place: USA...
AACGCCATGCGGCTGCGTTCATTTTGGGCATGCGCAAAACAAACGCCACGGCTTGGCATTTGCACAGCGTGTTAGACAGAACGATGTGGCAACGCTGTGGGGTCTTCTAGAGCGCCGTGGGAGCGTTGTGAGCAGGCCGTGTGCACGCTGTAAAGACGCCGTGTAAATTGTGCATTTGGAGTGGACATTTGCAATGCATTTTGATAATAAAACAAATAATCATAAAATGTATTGAAATATATAAAGTATTTATTATAATAAATGCAAATGGTTTAAGCTTTATTTTAACTAACAAAACTTAGTGCTTGTCCATAGTTTGTCTTTTATTTTAATAATAAGTTGTTTTACAAAAATAAACCTCAACTAAAACACATCATTATAAAAGCTATTCAATGTACACTACTTGGTATATGTATGTTACTACATATGTTGCAAGTCCTGCTTGACTTTAAACATTTTAACAACTGTTAAATCCTATGACGAATTGCTTCGAAAAGTAAAAATAGATCACTGTTTGCAAAATAGGGTTATTCAAAATAAAATAAAAATAAGTAAAAAATCTTAAACGCTATAATCGCCGTGAGGACTCTGTGTGCGCGCCATGAGAACGCTGTGTGCGCGCCGTGAGCACGCCGTATGCGTGCTGTGAACACGCTGCAGCAACTGCTTGCGCGCTGTGAAAACGTCATGGACGCTGTAAAGACGCTGTGGGAACGTCGTGTGGACGCTGTATGGACGCTGTGAGGACGTTGTGTACACGCTATAACTGACAAATTTGATATTTTTAGGCGTATTCCGCGGCGATCCCACAGCGTGCTGACATGGTTTTAGAACGCTGTACAAACGCTGTGGCAACGCCGTTTGGTGTGACAGGGGCTTTACATTAATTCATGCTGACCACTATGATCTTATCTAACGTGGACAGTCCATAGGGCCGCTTTGATGTTATTAGTGTCCTGGCTGCTCGACAGCCTTAACCTCTCTCTCTCTCTCTCTCCCTCCCTCTCTCTTTACTCAGAAAATTCCTTAATTTATCTGATACGGCCACGTTTCCATTCACTGAGTCGCTTTTTCCGATTTACCTGATGCCTTGGGCATGACTAAGACGTATTTCTTTTTCATCGCTGCTTGACCACGTTTTAAACCGACGCCGCGACTATGAGAAGTATCAGGCTTCAACTCTCCCATCCGCATATCTCTGTTATTGCCATTTGACCACAACTTGACATAAACCCCGTTTCTATGATTAGCGCCTGGTTTTACTGTTCCATCCGCCCATGTCATTTACTGCAACTTGGGTCAAATGTATGGAATGTATATCAATGCCCTGTCCTTATAGTGGTACAGCTTTCTTTATCTTACATATTTGACAGGCCATCAGAAGATTTTCAATATCATTCTTATTTGTAGTTTGACATAGTTTTTTTATGTGTGATGTTCCTTTTATACTATGGTCACAAAAGAATTTGACGACCTACGATTTCAGCGATTTGCATATCACCGGCGAATTTGAAAATCGCGCGGGAACCGGACGATTTTTAAGACTTTTTTCTTGCGTGGTCGCATATCGTAACATGTGCCGGCTGGTGTTTATATTTAACAAATCCAGGCGGTGTTTTTAAAGTTGTTGACACAAATTCATTACTGGGAATTTCAAGACACTTTGATGAGTATATGCCACGTCGGTGCTATTGGCGACTGAATGAGGATTTGTTTAAAACAATATGCTCAAATGAAGTAAGAATTCTACAAATTCTGATTTAAACGCTATGCGACAATTTAGCTCAAATTAATTGGAAAACATTAACTTCGTGCAGCATAATGCATTATATTTAATAAAATTGACATTACTTGTGTTATTGCTATAATAATGTCCGTTAACAGCGCATCAACGGACACCAATATTGGCAATATACTACATGTACATGTATGTAGCGGAAGAATGGAGATTTATGGTGATATGAAATTATGATAAAAATTGTAAGAACTATAAAACAATTCTTGGAAATTCCGGACCATCTCTCGTATTTGCTATAAACACATTAACTATTTACTATATTAAAATTGTTTAAATCAAACAAAGAAAAATAAAATGCCCCGCTTATATGTCAAAAAACAGAACATGTCAAAGTTAAGTGAAGTTATGCAAACTCTATTTAATGCTTTGTGTAATTTCGTCATTTGCATTATCTTACTTACAGTTAAACATTATAGATATTTATAATAATTGAGATATTCATAATTATTTATTAATAACGCTAAACTGTTGCATATACTTAAAAAGATTCGAAATGAGGCTTAAGACTGGTGCATCACAAAATAAGAATAAAACGTTGACACTAATGTTATAAGTTGCAGAACACTTTAAAATATTTTAATATACGGGTTTTTATTCAACTTGCTATGAAGAAAAAGTACAGTTAAGTCCACTAAATCCGCGGTTAATGACATGTTTGATGTGATGACGCATTTGTCATGTAATTATTTTAAATAGTTTTGCTATTGTCCGTGATTTCTTTGAAAGATGTTTTAACAAACATATTTGTCAATGCTTATAACATTTAACTCATATCATTTTAGTTCTTTATGATACAATTATCTTTTTTATAAGTTTATGATACATGTCAGACGCTACGTTCATAACCAAAAGCCTGCGTAATACATCGTTATCTTACAAGTGTTATGCGTTTTTTTAAAAATCCCCTCTTAAAGTCATTCATAAAATTACATTTGTGATCTTTTAGAAACATTTATAGGTATAACATAGATTTCTTTTTGTGGTGTGTTAAAAGTGATTCCATACCTTAGAGTAACAGCCAGGTTGGTGTCGCCGTAACAGGTGACATCGCAAGGCCTCTCCTTGAACCTGTATGGTGGACCGGACCGCTGCAGACCGGCGTCAAGTATCACGCACTTGTTGTTGCCTATATCAATAGCGGCAATCCTGCCATCAGGTAGGAAATTCAGCCCAGTAACACAAGTATTACTTTTGTCTCCCTTCTCCTTCTTGAGGACGGTCGACTTCTCCTGTTTCAGCACCAGGGACCGGATATCAACAACCCTGCCACTTGCCTGCACTCCTTGAGACGGGCCTGGGAGACGCATGTCTTTAAGTTCCACCTTCAGACTGTTCATGTTAAATAAGGAGGTCATATGAGGATCCCATTCAAGAGAGCGGCTGATGGCGTAGTCGGTTTGCTTAATTTCAATTATACTGATATGTGCCTTTGTTAGAATAGTTTCACTAACAGCGTTAATTATGCGCTTTTCGTTGTCGTTTCCGTGCTCGAGGACTTGCTTGTAAACGGCACCGAAACCTTCCAACTCTGATTTAACGGAATTTGCAATATCTTTCCTCTTCTCTAGCCTTCCTTTGTCTGTCGCCTTTCCTACAGAAAGTTCGTGTTGGATGCGCGTTTTGGCTTCATCAAACAAGGCTATGACATACTGTTTTTTATTGTTTATTTCCGTCAATAGTTCGTTGGCTTGTTTTTCATTCTCCTCTACTTTTTTCTCGCTCTCGATCGCCAAACGTTCAACCTCTGCAACAATGCACCGAACCTCCTTGTCATTAAACGCACGTTGTTGTCCGTTGCTGGATGTAGACTGTAATATCTTTTCAACGCGGTTACATTTCCTATGACTGACGAATAAACATTCATCGCAGCACAGCTCCTTGTTGTGGTCCTGACAAACGTAAACCAACCCACGACTGTGATCCTTGCAGCGGTCGTAACCTTTCATATCAACCAGGGTTTTAACGTAGTCGCTGTTGTTGATATCAACAAACACGTGTTTGCCTAGTGCGTATTTCTTGTGATGTTTACTGCAGTCATGACACAAACGTTCGTCACACGCGGTACACATGAGAGTGGCCGTGGTTGTTTTCTTGTCTCGCTCACAAGGAACACAAGTATTCATCACTTTCCCCCCAACGGCATCATCCACTGCAACACTTCCTCTTGAGTATCCAAATCCTGATGCCATCGTATACGTGTATTAAACAGTTGTAATAATTGATTATTCAATCTAGTTTATTTTGGGTTTAAAGCTAGATTCAAGTTTCACATCACTTATATTTAAGCGTTTATCTCGCTCGTATATATTACAAGTTCATATCTACATGTATACAGTCAAGTGAATTAGTTTATCAGTGCTTCATTATCACAATACGCTGGTGTCCTGAATTCAATATCACAGTTTTATCACACCCGTTTAAATATTTATTTAGTTGATTATTTATCGCTAAGTACTCCATAGTGTTCTGAAACCGTTTTGTACTAAAATACTACACTAATTAACTGCCATTTATTTATGTGATTAAAGTTAAAATCAATTATTATAAGAACAATACAAAAGCACAACGCTAGAAAGAATAGGCTACACAGTTAGTATATTCAACTTTTTGAGAGACAACAAGTGAATCCACCAACATATGGTTGTATTATACAGTTATGGCATTAAATTGTACTGTTGTGGCATTGAACAATAAGCTTCATGTAAATTTTATAGCTGTATGCTTGGTTTATATTCTGTAAACCATGTACATACTGTTTTATTAACATTTGTTTAATTTATAATTGATAACTTCTAATAATACCAACCGCTAACTCAAGATAGTTTGCTATGATTGTTGTGATAACAGTTGAAGTCTTTTAGATTTAATGGTCAGTTTACATTTATGTATTGAGTGTAATCTCGTTAATGGGTCGATGGTTTGAAATATGCATTCGGCATTAGGTTATTGACAGTACCAATGCGGCAACTCAACATTTCTAGGAGAAATAAACATGGTAGATTAAAACAAACACAATAATAGTTTGTTCTTAATATTTATTACATCTCGTTGTTCTGCATGTTTCGTGCTAATCTTTGTTTGTTTGTGTACGGGCCGTTTTGATATGGTACCCTTAAACTTGACTTTACACTTTGTGTATCTCTTACCTAAAGGTCTACCCTGCACAGTGACTAATGTTCAGTTCGTCTTAATCTTCTACGTTAATTATTAGGCTAGCACTGATAAAGGTACAGTCACACTACAGCGTATGTTAGAACGTATGAATAGCGTATGAAAATTTAAAAAAATACTACTCATACACACAACTTTTGAGTGTTAAACCCGAGCTATCGAAGACTGTCTGTCATAGTAGTGTATGAATAACGTATGCACAACGTATGCAAGCGTGTGAGTAACGTATGCATAACGTTTGCTAGCGTATGAGTAACGTATGCAAAAACGTATGCGAGCGTATGAGTAACGTGTATGCATAACGTACGCGAGCGTATGAGTAAAGTGTGCATAAGTGTGAACTTATGATTATGGATAACACCGACTTTCCACTGAGGACTGTCCCAGCACCTTAATTTTCAAGCTAGACTCCAAAATGTGTCAAGATACATGCAAAATGCATTCGGCCTATTCTCCTTCATTCCCTTCTCCTTTGTCTTCCATTTTGTTTAATATAATAAAGTGTCAAATTTATTAAATCAAAATGGTGTTGGAGAAAAGCTTCTGTCTACAACTGACGAAAATGGAGGAAAAAGGAACCTTTATATATTTTGAGCTCAACTGGCCACCGTTTATATCAACGTATGAGTAACGTTACCTCTAGCGTGTGTCTAGCGTATTCAGCGTATGCCTAGCGTATCCAGCGTGTGCCTAGCGTATGATGAGCGTATGAGTAACGTGCTATATACGCTCGCATACGCTGAATTTTTTTTAACATGGCCAACAAAATATTTTAGCCTCTGCGTTTAACAACGTACACCGACGTATGCCAGCGTATGAGGAACGTACACGACGTATGCCTAGCGTACCCCTAACGTATATCTGCGTATACGAGCGTATGATCATACGCTGGCATACGCTGATGTCATACGCTGTAGTGTGACTGCACTTTAAGAAATGCATGCTAAAATATAAAGACAAAACTTGTTTGTAATGTGTAGCCCATATAATTGCCTCTTTGTGCATGTATTAATGCATAACGTTGAAATAAACAAAACGTATATTCACTAATGAGATAGATAAATTCCTCGGCGGCCAAGAGCTTACATATTGGACTTTGGTGCAAGAGGTCCCAAGTTCAATTCTAAGGTCAGACATGTTATATTAGCCCAGTCATCAGTTATAATTTTTGGTCTGCATTTTGCGTTTTTCACGCACATTTCTGGGGAAAAACGCACAGTTTCAAAATATGTTCGCTTAAAAACGCAATGATTTTCGACAACTAAAAAGTAGTAATTTCAGAGTGGAGATGAGCAAAACAGAGGAGAATTTATAAAAGTTCTTGAAAAACATGGCCTTTAAGACTGTGATTACTATGAGGGATTGTGTTATGAAAAGAAAGTTTATGTAAAACATGAATAGTTTTTATTTTGATAAAATGCATATGCTTTATAATCAAAATAAATAATGTTTGAAGTCGTGTAGAAAAACATTGTTTTTAAAAAAAAATACATTGTTTTCCCAAAAAAACCACTGTTTTCCAACATGTGCACTTTTTTATCCCATTGTTTTGAAACAAAACATTATCACTGCCAGTCATGAATTGGCAGCGGATATTAAGCATTATTTTGTCCATCTATGCATGCAAATGTCTTTTCGTTCGTCTGTCTGTCTGTCCATTCGAAATTCTGGTGAATTCAACTCCTCCTTCCCTAATGCTGGGAATTATAAAATATAATAAAATTCATAGTGGTGCAGATAACTGCAAATATCAGAAAATCTTTCAAATTGTCATTCAAGCACCAAATTTGGTATGTGTATGCAGTATAGCTTACTTTTTATAATACAACTTTAGCCATGCAATATTTTAAAATAGCTACTTTTTAAAATGGCCGGTATTTATGGTAAGCGATACCATATAATTTTACATAGCGTGATGTAATAGAGCAAATTATACAATTTGAGTATCAAAATAACAGTAATAAACTACAAAGAATTCAATATTGCACGTGCTTACATAATTGTCACCATCTTCACATGCTTTTTATGCATGATATAACAAACTAAATGATTGTAATGTATGAAGTGTATGGATGTTGTTGTAGAGAAAGCACTTTTATTCAGATGCCAGCCACATCTGCTGGATGGACTCCTGGAACTATTTCTTACTGCTTGCCGAGCCTTCACCTATGGCTCCAAGATGTTGCTTGTAATATGACAAGGTACAGTGTAATTGTGTTGCAGTAACTCAGTTTCAGTAATAGTACAGAAGACAGGGGATACCTAACTTTGGAGTAAGCATAAAATGTTTTGGTATCAATTTTTTTGAAATAGCGTCATTTATATAAAGCTGCATAAAGCTGCTGTATGCCACCCTGGCATCATTGAGCATATTGAATAATTCAAGATGGCCACCAAGACGGTCGCCACATTTAAGTTTTAGACTGTTGCTGCTATACAACACATTAAATCATTATATTTTTTACTAAAATATGTTATTTGTTTAATACATTATAACAACGCATTGTTAATACAAATACAAATAATAAATAAATAATAATACTTGTTTTTACTATATTACAACACATGATATCCTTTATTGAATTTACATTTATGCGATTTCAGTTTGATTTAACAGATAATCCTTTTTTAGGAATAAATATATTTTGTATATGTATTTGTGTTTTAAAAAGTATTGGCATCACTACTCACTGCACACTCACCATCATTGCCTCATTTGTGCACCCTTTTAAAAATAACTACTTTCGTAACATTTGCATACCACAATGAATAAAAGATTTGCTCTTGTACACCAACATCCGATGTAAGGCTACTACTGGCCAGTTTCAAAGTACAAGGTGGCTCCTTTTCCATCAGAACTGAAATGGGAGACACATTTTTCTTCTCATTCTTTTTTCCAGCCAAAACGCTTCTCGTCAAGGTATGGTTGGCCGGTTTAGAGTGCTGATTTTTAAAAACATGCTTGGAAGTGAGAACGCTTGACATTTTCCGTAAAAGCGTCGGTTGTGGGTAGTTACGATTTGAGTTTTGGCATTTCTCTCAGTTGACTTCGGACTTTGGACTTTCACACTTCAAAACGAACAGCAGACATGGTTTTGCCAAAGTATTAGCAATGCACTGTGTGGCTTAAGACAAAACATCATCACTTTTACTTTTCAGTCTTACCAAAGAATGTGATTTATGTAATTGTGTTCAGTAGGTTGACAGCCATAACTTTTTTCTATACCGTTATTATCTTATCCCGTTCATCCATGTATCCATGTGATGTAAGTGTGCAGAAATCAAATTTAGAATAAACAAATTATGGCGCAGTGTCGCAACGCTTGCATCAACTTGCATGTATTCCAAAGTAGTTCCTTTGTTTATTACCTTACATGAAAGCTTGAGTTGACAGTAAAAGCGAGATGTTGTATACAAACATCAGTGTCGTCACAAATAACTTTGACTTGTCGTTTAGTGCCATCGGCTGCAGCTCCTATGATTTGTTGTGCAAGTATTCCCCTTCTCCCCGACTAATTTGAATGTCGTAACGAAGCACACGTTAAACTGGAATAGTTGAATCTCTAGATATTTTTGTATAAGGTCTTCAGAGAGTACCTGCACCTTGTTATCAGTGAGGGTAAGGACTATTAATTGCTTTGATCGGGGTGTAGCTATTGTCCGTTTATGGGTTCTGGGTTCCTGATCTGCTTGTCTTGTTCATATGCTGCATTTTAAACGGGTGCCTTTTTATCACAAGTTTCGTCAAACATGGATGTTGGAACAGGAAAGTCCCTTAGATAAAGCAATTTTGACGGTTATTTATCAAATGTGTGTCATATCGTCAGTCTGTTTGTTACTTTCATCAGAACCAGTTTGTTTGTGATAACGACATCATTTGATGCGGTCCTAATATCAAACATTGTCAACATTACCTCATTTGTGCTTGTTTTCAGACAAAATATATAAGAACCCTTCTGGACGCTCATTAGCTGGCAATAGGTGGATTGACATCTCAATCGTCTGTCGTATTTTTTGACGATCTTCATTATCTGCGGCAATGCTGACACTATTTTTCTCTTTGCGTCGAGTAACAGTTGCAACACGATCTGATTCCGCCAAAATACTGTTGTCATAGGTGTGTTAACCTAAAGCCCATCATTTGACACACTCATTGTTTAAGGTTTAGGAGATTCCTGCAAGACCTCAAGGTACATGTCCATACTTCATAAACGCATTTCTATAAACATATTAGACCACGTTTTACATGAGGGTGACACCCCCCTTTTTGGTACGCAGTATTCAGGTTTTTTTTAAACGGTACGCAGTACGCAAAGGGTTGGTACGCAATACGCAGAAATTCTGTTATATCGTAAGCAGACATCAAATTTTACTTTAAAAAGGTCCATTTTTCATCAAGAAACACATCACACGTGACAAACGAAGTCAGATAAAAAAAATTGCGCAATCGCTTCGCTCGCGTTTTTGGGGCCATTTCAGCAATTATAAACTTAAACATTGAACCAGTGATATTTTTCGTTTTAGAACAATGGGATAAAAAGTGCACATGAAAACAATGGGGGTTTGGGGAAAACAATGGGTTTTTTTAAAAGCAATGTTTTTGACACGACTTCACACATGTTTATTTTGATTATAATGCATAATTATGCATGTTTTAAAAATAAAAACTATTCATGTTTTACATTAAGTTTCTTTTCATAACGCAATCGCCCATAGAAGTCACAGACTTATAGGCCATGTTATTCAAGAACTAATAAATTCTCCTCTGTTTTGCACTTCTCCACTCTGAAATTACCTTATAGTAATCAATGTCATCTGTAAAGCCTGTATGAACTGTTTTAGTTGTCGAAAATCATTGCGTTTTTAGAGCACATATTTTGAAACTGCGTTTTTTTCCTAGAAATGTGCGTGAAAAACGCAAAACGCACACCAAAAATTATCACTGCATTGAACTTTCATTCCTCCATATACATGATACGAAGATCAGGAAACATAGTTATATGTACAAACTATTTACTTAAGACATAACTATACATTTAATTTACACTATGGATATAAATCAAAGGGAAAACGCGCCTTTGATGTACATTATTAAGTATAGATGCCTAAGCGCACTAGCGGATCCAGAGAGAGGCGGGTAACCGGCGCGCGCCCCCTAACGGTTGCGGACCTATGATTTTTCTATGCCCAAAACGCTAAATTTCTCTTGTTTTTCGCTCGCTTCGCTCGCGATTCATTTACAGCCTTATTTTAATATGGCCCAAAACAAAATGCTAAAAATTACCCCCACACGTTGACAAAGTCCACGCCCCCTTAGGTCAAATCCTAGATCCGCCACTGGACTCTCATGGAGATTGACGGGTTAAGTGACAATAAAGATAAGCCGCTGTGCAGAAACACAACACACGTGACATACACAGTCAAAAAAAAAATTAACTATATATATTCTGGTAGATATGGATATATATGTCTTCAGTAGTCAAGACCACATCTTTGGAAGATGATGTCTACTAGCAAAATAATGTCATCGTGGCTTTAAGAGATGCACGATTGCGTGTGTTTTACCCTTTCCGCTCCACACATATGAAACTACATCACAAGTTATTTCAATACTTACGATTATTAAAGGATAATGCCTCCTGAATATCTTTTCCGAGGACTTCTTCGGTGACTATTCGACGATATCTGACATTTTGAAAAAAATTCTTACCAGCTCACATCGTCGGTACCCCTACAAAGTTTAATAATTTACACAATACATGTATAAAAACAGGATAATTTGATATCAGCAATCTCTTGGACAGATCTACACCCTAACTGTTAGCCAATTATATCTGAATTGTTTTAGCAGTTTATTTTATTCTGTCATTTTAGGTAGATAACACAATGTAGTAACGAATAATTTGTAGATATTTAAAGGAAGTTTTTCAGACAAAAATGCATTTCAACATAAAAAACCTTTAGAATACTGTCATTAAATACCATATCGGCAGTGATTACTTTGTGCTAAAAATAAAAAAAACATTGTATAATGTATTAACATTTATATTTCCTTTTTATGTAAATGAAGATTTAGATAACTAAAATTAAATAAAACGGTTAATGCTTGTGGTTTTGTTAATAAAATGCGTTTTTGTAGGTCGTATATAAGGTTAAACATCAGTTACAAATATTTGGCGGCCATCTTGGACGCCATATATGACTTTTCAAAATGCCCAAGGGTAACAGGATGGCATACAACCATTCCAAGAAATTGCGTAAAAGATGCTAGGTCTGTATCTTTATACCCTTAAAATCGGTCACAAATCTTGCAATATGTTAAGTATACTTAATAAATTAACATTGTAAAAGGAATTGCAAACTTTTGTGATAAATAATGTGTTTTTTGACAAAAAACTAAAAACACAACAACAACAAAGCAAAAAATGAAACATAAAAACCCTTGCCGGATACGGGGATTGAACCCGGGACCTCTTGCACCCAAAGCGGATGCGTTACCACTGCACCACCGAGACAACTGACAGTATCGATTGTAGTCAAGCAATTTAACTGTTTCGACGCAATAGGTCGAAACGTAAAAAAACAAAGCCAAATTTGCGGGCCACACATTTTCAACAAATGTATTTTTCTGTAATATTTTTACATGCAAGAATAACTATATTTGGCAGTTTCTCATATTTACGGGAGTAGGTTTCGCTGCTTAAATATTG
>Ga0224511_10003142_pt1 | contig 11678 bp, 6 predicted proteins | sample SF_May12_sed_USG_2_FD_169988 | JGI IMG/M metagenome (GOLD analysis project Ga0224511, IMG submission 169988) | Sediment microbial communities from San Francisco Bay, California, United States - SF_May12_sed_USGS_8_1 | ecosystem: Environmental > Aquatic > Marine > Sediment | place: USA...
TTTCATTCTTTTTGACGATAAAATACTACTTGATATTAAAATATTCAATAAATAGCTGATAAATAGCTGATAAAAAGATCAGACAATGCCCCTTTAAAGCAATAGCCGTCGTTGCATGTGTAATAGTACGGTTTACCTGCAGATGCATTGGAACCCCTGGACGGTGTCCCTGCACTCGTTGTCGGTACCGCATGGAGACGTACTGCATCCATCATGCACTAACGTGTAAAACAGGATGCTATTAAAAACTAAAACATACTTAGGAATGAATTTGTAGTAAAGGAACAAAGCTTAAACAACGGATACATTTGTTAAATTATAAATACATGATACAAAATAGAATACTAGTATGTTGCCCAAAGTAGTCAGTTGTTTGCGTTTTTTGTTACGTGTGTTAGCATATGTTTGGCAAATATAATTCAAAGGCATTTGTTTATTTGCTTTAAATGTGAATAAATATATGAATACCTATATGATGGTTTAGTATTAAACCTTAAAATGAATGCTTTAATATTAAATCTGCATCTGAAGTGCCGAACCTCGAAACCCTTTGGACCGACACAAGTTTAATAGATGTGAACTTATAAAGACCCCGTCAAAGAAGTATAATGTTGTAATTGTTTTGAGGCACAAACTATCGTTTTTCGATAAAGTAATTTGTCAGGTGTGGATCTCAGTAAATTAACTAATAATCTATTATAACTCATTCTACGTTTGACACAAATTATGTTTATTTTTATTTAATCACGTCAATCAATTTCCTCCTGTTGTGATATACATGTAACTTCACATAGTATTGTAATTTGGTGCGCCAATTTCCCGTGTGTTCATACTAATAAAGTTATTGTTACTATAATTAGAGATGTCGAGATAAGGACGTTGACGAAGTTTTGCACTTCACTAGTTATCTTAATTATTTTGTGTTAAACACTTTTTCTTACAGTCACATGTGGAAGGGGCTAGCATTGAGCGCTCAACTGTGTGCAGAATCGTATTCGGAGACACGAGTGTATTGGGTATTCGCGGGGTGCAGGTAGACTGCCATCTAGTCAGATCGGCGGAATCCACCTTTCGACCCAAGAGGTAAAATCCGGAAACCGTCATATCTGAACAATGGGAACATAGTAAAAATAATTTTCTTTAGCTTTTTTATTAAAACGATGCGTTAACAATATTGGGTGTTTACTAGTGTTAGATTGTTGCGAATGCATAGATCCATGGGTAGCCATAAACCCTAAATTCTGTTTTTGGTAACCATATATAACAGTCAAATTAATTGACATTTAAACGTGTTATTGTCTTTTACAGATTAACAGAAAGTTAAAAATAACATAATTATACACATTTCCCATTACTATACTTACATAATATCACGTTTTAAACAGACATCATAACATAAGAATGACAATAAGCAAACATTCGCAAAACTGTACATGATGTTTTCATTTTATGTTAATAATTGTGTAAAAGGCCATTTTAAACATGTCACTGAAAATACCAACATGTATTTTCAAAACAAAGAACAACAAAATGAGAGGATGTTCATATAACACAAACAAGAGAATGTTTATATAACACATACATGTATAAAATTATATATAATACATATGTGTATGACTTACTATAATTACCTATATTCTATATCGTATCAAAAAAAGGACTCGGCATGTTTTGTATCGATACATATCGTATCGTGTGATCTTGATCGTATATCAATACATTCAAAAGTTGAAAAGATTACCTCCATAGAACGTGAATGTATCCCTGATAGTGAGCATGTTCGTCCTTCTTGTAACAAGCGGTGCGTTCACAAGTATTCTGGTGTCAACATACACTTTAACATCTCTACCACCTACACTGATGGCTATGTGATGCCACCGGCCGTCAGAAGGCATGGATGCAGCATTCGCAGATGGCGTTACGTTCCTATTGAACATGTTAGCAGCTGCCAGTTGAATTTTTTATATTTAAAGTTGTTATTTAATATAATAGTTGCAACTCATTAGACCAATCAATGACATCTTTTCTGAAACATTGATCTACGTAGTTTCTGTCCGGTTTATATCATTAAACGGTCTGTAGAAGTGACAAACTTTAAGTATACGTTTGGAAAAATATTATTTTACATTAAATACCTACACTTGATTATGTTGTACCGACGTAGTATCGTTTAAAATTGAAGTGATTTTATCTTCAATAGGCAGTAAATGCCTGGATCGTTTCGGTGTTTGATACACTAAACAACATACCCGTGTAATGACATCTCATGATTTGATGAAAATGTAAAAATTAGGTTCCATCCGTCGACAGTGTTTTGGACTGAAAATCTCGATTCACCGATGAACGCCGAAAAGAAAATTGTATATTCAGCCGCCTCATTCGCTATTGTGTACGAGAACTGTTGTCCAGTAGTTATTTTTATATCGAAATCTGTTCAAACAACAATAAAATATTTCCAGTGTTAATAAAAAATATGTTGTTATCACAATGTTGTAGACATTCTTAACATTGTCCAACCCTGAATAAATATTTTCCAATTTTTCACTTAAAGGTCGATACCACAAGAATAATAGTGTGTACAATGAAATTCCAACGTTGGTATTTCGATTACAAAATCTGCAAGGTTTGATATGATCTTTCGTTAACAAATGTTCATATGTGACAAATCAACTCATAATAAGCACTTTTTGTCAATTTTGCGATATAACTTTAAGAAAAAGGGGATTCATATAAGAGGAATATTATTATTATAACAAACTTGAACGTTTAGGTGTTATAACAGATGTTAGTTAAAACATTTACAAATGATATACATACTAACTTTTACATATATTTCAATAAAAAATTACCTTTGCAATACTTGTCTGATACAGCCCCTTCTATGAACGTCATTTTGCCGTCTGGACAAACGTCACAAGACGTCGAGTAAACATTTGTCTGATACGTACCGAGAGGACAAGGTGCACAAGGGGCAAGGCCTGTTGAAGAGTTCTGTCCCGGGGCGCAGTAATCTGAAACAAAATGGCTTATACTTCTTTGAGAATCTTTTCTTCTATTGTGCTAAGGTTACCCAACGTTGCCTTAAGGTTAGACTGAAGCAGGTTTCAGATGGAAACACCAAGGTACATTTATCAACGAAACAAAACGAGGTTAAACTTACTTAAACATTCATCGATGCTCTTTGTAGCTACTTCAGTTGTATTGCTGTTGGTGGGACACGGTGTGCAACGGACACTGTTTGACTCGTTCTGGTAGGTTGCGTAAGGACACTTGTTACACGTATTTGTCTCCACTGCCAAAAACTTACCAGGGCCACAGCCAACTATAATATGCCAGAAGTACAACACATATACATGTATATCAATTATTGTTAGTCATTTAAAACTCAAATATAATTGTGAGTTTCTTTGAAATGGTTTGTACTAGCGAATAAGTACTGTGAGCACACAGAAAAAACAATCTGTATGTTTATGTTCAGCATCGGCATACTAGCATAGACCTCTGCACTGTTTCCTTTTTTCAAACCGTGCTCTTTAGCATACAAAATGTTAATCGATTAAATGATAACACGCTAGATTACAGAATAGAATTCCTCTTCTTGCAAAAGAAGGGTACTTAGACCGTATGCAGTACGCAAGGGGTCGGTATGCAATACGCAAACAATCCGGTTATTTGATACGCAAACCTCAAATTTAGCATATATTTGCATTAACTAACAAACACGACAACTTATCACCTCTAAACGCAAATAAATAATTTTTAGAGAGCGCTCTATACGTTCGTGTATATTTCTTACCAACGACCATTAATAAAACTAAAATGATTTGTTATGAACAAGGATTTGAAAAAAGCAAACAGATACATAAAACCCAAAGGTGAATGTGTCCTAACATTATACTGTAATAATGTACTTAATGGACGTACTTGAAATAAAGAAGTACGCTGTACCCAGTGTGAGGGGTGCCCACATAACAGAACAGGCTTATTGAACAAAAATATAATAGAGCATAAAACAAAGATAAGAGATCAAAACCATATGCAATATGTTCTGGATACACATTTAAACCTAACTTGAAACGTTGATTTCTTACCACACGAAGATGTGTGATGTTTAGAAACCGTTCCATGTGGACACACATATTCCGATGCTCCTGGTCTAACGGAGTTTGCGTCCGTATGATACCCGGCTATGTCAAAATGGCCAGACCTTGTCTTGTCTTTAATGACATCCAACATGTTAAACATAATGTTCTCCAGTTCAATAAAGCGTTCGGTATCATTCTGTCCATTTGCAGGTTTGAATGGAACGCTCAATTCAAACTGAACTTTGTATGCGTATTTGACGACTTGGCGTTTGACTAGCGCTCCATCATTATGACGTTTGCGCCGGCTTGTCGTTGGACCACACGTTATGTTAACAAACCTCGCATCACATTCCGGGACACCAATGCATGCAGCATTGTACAAAGATGAATTAAGCGCTCGAACAAAGTTCTCACTTATCTCTAGCATGTTTTCTTTTGATGAATTGCAAGCTCCAGTGTAGTAGAAAAAATCCCCAAGCATACGTGTTCGGTCAGGCAGGTGTTTTTCTAAAAAAAATGTTTTGTAATTAAAATGAAAAACAATTTTCATTAATGGCTGTTAAAGATAAAGTTAAAAGAAAATGTTTAACAAGAGCATCGCGTGTTGGAACTTAACACGCACGAAATAGTAGCAAGGTCGTTCAAAAGGCAGCTGATTTCGTTTAAACAGTCACAATTCTATGTTTTAACCAGGCATAGTGTAACCAGTTAATGATTGATAAAATCTGGCCACTGTACATGTTAATCCTGAAATTGTGAAGTTATGTCCATACACACTGTCAGCAAGGTAGAAAAGGACCGAATGTAAACAGTTCAAATATTAGTCCGGAAACTGTTCGTTACAAAGTTGTGGTTTGACCATGTACTTGACCTTATCCCGCCAGTTTGAGCATGACCTATAAGCTACAGACCAGGGATATGCGCACGACATATCGTCGTAGCAGTTCACACAGTCCAGTTTTAAAGCAGTGGTGCGTCCCGGTTTGAATCACAACCGTAGTTGGGCGGGGGAAAACTGCATTTAAGTGGGATTAACTGCGTTGAATCGGCGATCAACGTGATGGGACGTGAGTGTTTTCTCAATAACCGGTAGCGAAACCAATGCCGGTTTATTCCAAGCAGATGCGAAGTAAACCGACATGATACGGTAAACCTATTTCACACTGTCCCAGCGACGCCACGGTTGTCCAAACCGGGACGTATTGAGGCTGTATACCATGACAGTGTGAAGGCTTTACTAGTCTTCCCGGGTCATACCGGTTTATCTCGGCCCACAGGCAACAATTTACCGGGACCACCAGGGTATACACCGGGACAGTGTGAACAGGGTTTTGTATGACCTATTATGTTATTATCATACCTCATTAAAAATTCCATATGCTAAAGCCCAATACCGGAGCGGGTGTTATTTCGTTCGATTACATGGTTATTACCCGCGAAGGGAAACAACTAATGGACTAATAGAAGCCATGATTTTACCAGTTACTTTCCTTAGTTTTATAAGCGGTTCCCTGCTTACGATTGTGTACTGTTTGCAAAACTAGGAACACTATCGGAACACTGTTGCAGCCGATATTTTGTTTCCGGTGTTTACAAAATAAAGTCAGAAAATGACATCAAGAATTGCGACTATTTCGACAGATGATCTGAACTTGCTTGAGTCAGAGTCAAATCTACCAAGCGAATGGTCCAGAGAAGCGTCAACATGCTTCAAGATGCTATGTCTGTATCATTTAGGTCAGAATTGTTTACATTTTACATTTTAACCATATTAACGCATTGGAACCTACTCCTGTAAATATGAGAAACTGCCAAATATAATTATTCATATATGTAAACATATTACAAAAAATGAACTTGTTGAAAATGTGTGGCCCGCAAATTCGGTTTGTTTATTTACGTTTCGACCCATTGCGTCGAAACAGTTAAATAGCTGGAATACAATCGGTATTCTCAGTTGACTCGGTGGTGCAGTGGTAACGAATCCGCTTCGGGTGCAAATTAAAGGTACCGGGTCAAATTCCCGGCTCCGGTATGGGCTTTTATGTTTGACTTTTTGCTTTGTTGTTGATGTGTTTTAACTTTTGTTCAAAAACACATTATTTGTCACAAAATTTTGCAATTCTCTCTGCAATGGTAATTTATTTAGTATACTTTAACATATTGTAAAATTTGTGACCGATTGTAAGGGTATAAAAAAACAGACCTAGCATCTTTAAAGAAATTGTTGGGAAAAAATAAGCATTTTGATAAAATGACAAAACAGGAGATAGCGAAAGCACTCCGCTTGTTACTGTGTTGTTATTTGTAGTTAAATAAATATTTTTATTTTACAGTTTTGTTCGGTATAATAAAACAAAAACACATGGCAGTGAGGGTGATGGTACACTTGTACAGATTACCAACTATTGGAAAGAAATATCAATATAAGTAATCTAAGTATGTGTATAATTTTTAATGTGTTATTTATATATCTTTGTATGTCTTTTCAGTTGCAAATCTCAATAAGTGACACTAGAGGTTCAAACGTATTTTAATATATAATCTACATCCAACAAAATCAGATTTACTTGAGCAGTCTGGAACAGGAAGATCAGACGCCGGTGCCCAACCTCCGTTATTGGTGCTGCACACATAGAGTCCATTAACAAAAGCGGGGATGTCCCAGTTCTCGTTGCACTGCATCTGACATAGCTGGCCGTACGACCAGCCGCTGCAGGCCATGGCGCCATTCTGGGGAGGGTCCAGGTCGGAACAGTTCGTCTCTGAATTATAAAATGAAATGAAGGGAACATTTTCCTACTAGCAATTCTGATTTTTAGGGTCAATTAACCATCCAATATCCAATGGGTAAGCTCTTAAATTATCAGATGACATTATTCGCTTTGCGAAATGCAAGAACAAATATTAAAATGTCAAGTTCAAATGTCAATGTCAATCTTTTTAACCGGTAACGTTCTCTACAGCAGCCATATTTGTTTGAAGTTAAATAACTAGAAATATGTTCCCAAGGAGGAAACATTGTTGAGTCCGCAGAATGAGGTGTATGAAAACCAAACATGTTTTAATTCACATATGACCTCTTCCAGCTATTTCAAGAATATGTGGTTCTGCCGCTTGACATCCCATCCCACTGCTGTGAAAATAACAATCTCAATCATTTTAGTGCGGTTCTTGAACGCGACGATCTGTCGCATCAATATTAACATGTATGCTACAATAATATTTAATTTACCAAGTCATGGTGAAAGAAGAGTTTGGACAAAAGTGAATTGACAAAATATGACGTTTTATCTTGATTATTTTGAAATTCAACCTCTAAGTCTGACCAAACCGTATATGGTTTAAATGTGTTTATTTCGCACAAAACACCTTCTCATATACATGCATGTAACCTTTTGAGCTAAATTATTTTACAAACTCAAAAAATATTTATTTTTAATGTCTGTTGCGTCTTTGTATACTTCGTGTTTTGTGATGTTCTGTGTGTTTTTGTATGGGCCATTTAGTCATGGTGCCCATAAACTTGAATTTTCCACATAGTTTATAACATTGTTTACTTTAAAAATCCCTTCCATTTATAATGTTAATTTTTTAATGTCCTAGTTAGCCATTTGTCTCTCAGTTTGCCCAGCACATTTTAGGTATCCAGCTGATTTTGCTCTGTCCTATTTTGTACTGCAGTTGTGCAAATGTTTGTAGAATCCTGACATTTTTTACCATCTTTACCAATATTTACCTTTGACTTGTAAGTTTGACCACACATTTGGATAATTTTTGCGCGCGACCCGCCATCTCAACAAGATTAAAATGTACAGCAACTAATATTATATTATGTCAACCCATTATGAAGTTAATGCTAAGTTAATGACAAGCCCAATCCAGACGGATTAACGGACACACGCACGGACTTACAAATCAACACAAACTGAACAAAAATATATTTATATTGGTACCAGCCAACAATTTAACGCATACAACGGTACCAAAATTATTATCACTATTTCATAGTTATTAAGACCTGCAAAAATATTGCAATTCAGGAAAATATTCATTAAACGCCTTTAATAAAAGTATAAATTCAGATATTTATTTGTATGATTATGTTTGTTCTATCTTACGCCTAGGATGGAATTGCAACCTTGCGAAACATCTTTTAGCGCATAAGTACCTTGACAGAACGGCTTAAAACCGTCCCAGTGCCACACGGCGTCGCCACTTTCGTCAAAGTCACATTTGATGGTGTTGGTTCCGGCCCGCGGGTAGCCGCTCTTGCACCATATGTTACATGTTGATCCCACCGTGTAGAGAGTGGGGCACGAGTAAACCATCAGGTGCTCGAAACGTGATTCGATGTTAAGAAGAGGGGGTTCACAGCTCACAGCTTCATTCAAATGGTTAAACTGCTAAATTAATTCATTTCGATCCAAAAATAAAACTATTTGGTGTGGATAAATAATTCCATCTAATTATTTAAAATCAACAGTATTGAAAGAAAGAATAAGTGTGCCTTAAACATTTTTGGTGTTTTAAGAAAAGAAAAAAAAAACAAATTAATAAAGGCAAGAATATTAAAAGTCAAAAGCAAAAAGAACAACAATCGAGCATTGAAATTTGTTCTGTGTCATTATGTTATAGATTTTGTTACCATACAAGATCTGTTTGTTAGTCACTGTTTTTATAAATTCACATTTCATAATCTATTGCGTTACAGAGCCTTCGAAAGGTACACTTGTACCTACGAAATAAATAGTTTATTATCAAAGCAACCAAAGCCACACGCTTTGAAGTGTGCTTTAAGCATACGCAAATAAGCTCGAAAAGCTTCGATACAATAGCCTAACACGTTTGAGTGAAAGAAAATTTGATGATAAAAGTAAATCTCTAAATGAATTTTGCACATACAGCTAAAGGTCGAACGGTTGTTTCATTCGATTTTGTCTGGTCTTTTGATTGCTCATTCAAAGGGTACATAATTGATCGATTTTTATATTCTTAAACAAAACAGCACCCATACACACTATGAGACTAATTAAACGGCCAATAAATTCTTAAACTAAAAGTATTACATTGTGCACCAAGTCATCTTAAGGCAACACAACTGTATTAGATAATACTATTACTATTAATATATAATTATATAATAGTATGATTTATTTCTGTTTTACACGTATGTCCAACAATTAAATAAGTATACACTCTAAATGTGAACATGTGCCGACAACATACAAACATGCCTACACGCATACCTTTTAAGTAGACCACGTTACTTTGTAGCTGGTATTAACTAATAAACCGTTGTGTGATAGAGGTACTGATAAATTAAAATAAAGATAACATCAACATACGTACACTCGACAGTTATGGTAAATTCACAACTTCTCCCTACATTACCGGCATCATCAGTAATCGTGTATTTAACCAGGTGTGGTGCTCCGGCCGTGAACCTCGAATTTGGTTGCAAATTGTGAACTTCCACAATTAAAGGTGCTTTCCCTGAATTGTCTTTGCCATGAGGTATGTCCCAGCTAACCAATGCAGTGTTGTTGGATGCGTCGATTTGACGAATAATATCATGGGGACACTCTTCATCAATGAACTCTGGAGGCTGTGTGTCTGTAAAACAGTGCACTATTTATGAATTGATTCATATATCTCGTTCGCATATTATGTAAAAACGCTCAGACTGAGGTTTGAAAATTTCGTGAAGCGCACTTGCGCTTCCCTGTATATGTTCAAACCTAAGTAAAAATGTTACTATCCGCACGAAAATAGAAACATGAATAAATGCATATACATGTACGTACTTACTTTTTCAATAATGTTATTAAACATTAAAATAGTTTGTCCATAAGCAAGCGCTCAATTTTGGGGTCATATAGGGAAATAAACAGGAGGAAACGTTTATTATCGAGGACAGCATATACACACCATCTACATTTATGAAGGGGGTGAGGGTTCATTGTTAAAAAAATTAACAATCCGCCAATACAAATTTAAAAGATTTTTTTTTTGGATTTATTGCCTGACATTTATCATTGTTTTTTGTTAAAAACAGTGTTGTTAAAGATGCTAAGTCTGTATCTTTATACCCTTATAATCAGTCACAAATCTTCCAATATGTTAAGAATACTAAATAAATTAACATTGTATAAGGAATTGCAAACGTTTGTGACAAAAATGTGTTTTAGGACAAAAAAGTAAAAACACAACAACAACAAAACAAAAAATCAAACATAAAACCCTTGCCGGAGCCGGGGATTAAACCCGGGACATCTTTCACCCTAAGCGGATGCATTACCACTCCACCACCGAGTCAACTGAGAGTATCGATTGTAGTCAAGCTATTTAGCTGTTTCGACGCAATGGGTCGAAACGTAAATAAACAAAGCCGAATTTGCGGGCCTGACATTTTCAACAAATTCATATTTTCTGTAATATTTTTGCATGCATTGATAACTATATTTGGCAGTTTCTCATATCTACTGGAGTAGGTTTCGCTGCTTAAATATGATTAAAATGTATGATGTAAACAATTATGACCTAAAAGATACAGATGTAGCATCTTTAATTTTGAAATATGATAATTATAGTAGAGCTATGCAAATCCAATACGAGTTCCGCCGCCTGCTTCATCACATGAATATTCAAACGCATCAGAATGTAATCCAGAACAAGAAAAAGTAAAACAGAGGCTGTTTTACAGAGACGGTCTATGTTGAAGCTTGGTGTGATATGCAAATTCATAAAATCGTTATGGGAAGTGCTTTATGTCATGAAATATTCACTTGGAGTCCCAAGTGTTATGCTTGGGAGCAGTAATTTTTTGTGTACGCAATTTCGGCTACTTTTTTGCAGTTTGTTTAGTACAATCGGAACTACTCGGCCAATTCCGCCTAATCAGCGATCGTGCCTCGGATGTATCTGGTGGAAGGATATGTCTAACCCAAAACGCCTACGCTGAAATATAGTTCTTACGGGAACCTACGAAAGCCGTTCGGCGCTTACGAACCTATCATTATTGGAAAATAAATACTATTCTAGTCTATTCTAGTCTATTATATTCTATTCCTATCTGAAAATCTTGAACAACACGCAATTAGATTTACTTGGCCAATTCCGCCTAACCGGCGATCGTGCAAAGTATAGCATGTATATACCATTCAATACACAGGTGGTTACGTCACTATGTAAGAAGTTATCCCAAATTCAAGATGGCGCGCCCCTACGTACATCAGAGAGATGGTGTGGTGTAGCCATGCACTGTCCGATGAGTTCAGATTGTGTTTAGTAGTGTATCTAAATAAACACAACATTGACAATGACGTTTTTGTAAGCTAATCCTGGATCCTTCTGACACACTTCTGTGTGGCTGTTATGCTATTTTGTATCACACACAGTCGTGATCAGCTACCTCTTAAATCTACATTATTTCTGCTCAAAGTGTACGCAAATATTCGGCCACTAAAATCAGCAAATGGGAGATGTGTATTCAATTATTTTTAGATTTAATTCTTGATAAAGACAAATATAAGCTGTCACTGGAGTTTGACGCCATTTTGGGCGGGCTGTCGATAGGTCAATTGCGTACAT
>Ga0224511_10003143_pt1 | contig 11678 bp, 8 predicted proteins | sample SF_May12_sed_USG_2_FD_169988 | JGI IMG/M metagenome (GOLD analysis project Ga0224511, IMG submission 169988) | Sediment microbial communities from San Francisco Bay, California, United States - SF_May12_sed_USGS_8_1 | ecosystem: Environmental > Aquatic > Marine > Sediment | place: USA...
ATACCCTAACTTATACCGAGGTGGGAGAATACCCTAACTTATACTGAGGTGGGAGAATACCCTAACTTATACTGAGGTGGGGGAATACCCTAACTTATACTGAGGTGGGAGAATACCCTAACTTATACTGAGGTGGGGGAATACCCTAACCTATACTGAGGTGGGAGAATACCCTAACTTATACTGAGGTGGGAGAATACCCTAACCTATACTGAGGTGGGAGAATACCCTAACTTATACTGAGGTGGGAAAATACCCTAATTTATACTGAGGTGGGAGAATACTTTAACTTACACTGAGGAGTGCCAATGCTCTAACTCTATATAAGGTGATATAGATTACTATGATATACTATAATATAATATATTATAATATAATATAATTTTATATAATAATTTGGTATGATTTTATATAACATAATCTAATATAATATAATGCTGTTCTGAGGCTTGAACATGCGTTCTATACAACACAAATTCGGCTTTTTACCAACTTACCAATATAAACCATTATATAACTTTATATTTTCTTATATAATTTTTAATACATGTAATATAATTTATTATAGTGTGAGATATTTTGTATACATTCAATATAATCTGTTGGTTAGCCCGTCATTTACCCACAACGTCGAGAATCAGAAAGTTTGGGCACCCGTACTACACAATGTAAAATTGCCAGGATAGGTTAGTTTTTTAAAAAGGCCATATATTATGCATTAGTATATTAGTATAATATTATATCATTATAGATTATAATTACTATAGTAGGTTACATTATAGTAGATTAGACTGGAGAACATGGGTTCTTGGTCGGTGAGTGCCTTGAAATAGTCTACCCATAATGGGTGTGCAATATCAAGGCAATTTACCACATTAGATTGCAGAACATGGGCTCTCGGTACAAGCCTCAAATTATTATTCCGTATGGGTGTACAACATCACTTTGCTTGTTTGTTGCTTGCAGGAAGGCTGGCCAGTGGGTTGGACTAATGCTAGTGCTACAGAGTTCTGCACCAGTTACCTGTATGATGACCCAGCACTGGACGGTTGCAAGAATCTGGAAGGAGTTGACTTTGACTTTATGATTGGGTCCTGTATGAATGATATCCAGGTTAGCAGTCATGGGCAAGGACGTGTTGGTCAACATCCTTGTATAAACCTACCAACTGATAGATTAAAGTCATGTGCGCTACTGCAGCGTTTTTCATCATCAATGTGAATACTTGTAGATGACGAACTCAACTGATTGGGCATTTGACAATCTACAGGCTTTGAAGGCTGGATGTATGGAAGCATACAAAGCTAACAACTCTCTATGGGTCAATGAGACTGGCCAGCTGTCACTGCCTTCTTTCATCACTGACAACCTTTGTTCTAATGATTGCAGTAACAATGGCCGCTGCTCACAAGGTGATGGTTATGCAGGTCATAGGAGACACTTCCTGGCGCCATTTTCTTAAATATAACCCAAGAATATGCTCTTTTTTCACATGAGTAGGATCCCATGGGCCTGCTCTCACAATGATCCAAGTTTTGGTTGATAAAAAATGTTAATGTATTTGTGGGTCTACTGTCTCCAACATTACACTCTATACAAAAACCGCAGTCTCAAAGACATAGTGCTGTCTATGAAACTGACGATTCTTTTCTTAGGTATTTGTATCTGTGATCAACGCTGGACTGGGGAGGACTGTTCTACTGATCTATTCGGTGTGCCTCATGATCTGATTCTGAGTAGGGAAGGGCTGTGTGATCGAAGCGAGAGGCTTTGTGAACAAACCATCATCTATGCTCTCGGTCTGTCTGATGTTTTTGGTAATTCTTCCTGCCGACTTCGAGAGTTCCTGATGGAGGTCTGTATATTGTATCCATGTGTTTGGTTCTGTGCAGATTCCACATTATTTATCCTTTTACGGGGTCTAGGGGTTTCATCAATGGTTAACAGTGAGACTTTGTTGGAGCACAGGTGCAAATTAGGATTAGATGTCATTTCTGTCACCACCATGGCAGTGCATGCAAACCGTGAGTTCTACCCACTACGCCAAAGGGTGCTCCCTGTATATCTTATACAGTCTGAACGCTACACCCATTGTAAGTGAACATGGGTATGAGTGAGACAAGCAAACAGATTGTGATTAAATACATGTAAAAAGATAAAGGTTGTTTCAATAGTATGTGTTGGGTGGTGGCTGCTGGGGAACCAGCTTGTACCGCCAACAGTGAACCAGAGGTGGGCCACCACTCCTCCTTCTCAATGCCTTCCCCAGCGGTGAAGAGAGTCAGGTACCCATTTACTGCAGGGTGAACAGTAAGAGGTTGACAAAAAGCTGTTTTCTGAACCAGGGTCCTTCGAAGCAACGGTGGCGATAGCCCCAACCACTCAGCTCTGGCACCTCTCCTAATACATGTATGTCCATCTCTTTTAGTCTGATGGAGTGACAATATTGATGGGAGAGGAAATTGAGGCGGAGGCACAAATCCTTAACTCTGGTATGGCAACCTGCCATCTAGCCAGTTCCTCTGCTAGGAAGAAAAGAGCTGTGGATGGTCAAAGTAACCATGCTGTGTTTGGCTACTACATCAGTATTACCAATAATGGATATAACTACAGTGAGGAAGTTCCTCTGTTGGTGTATGACTCCCGATGCCTGAACTGTTCGGCCTGGGATCTTAACTGCACAAAAAAGGTATTATCAGGATCTGTGGGCTAGATGTCAACTGACATGGTGACACCCTATACCGAGTCTGTGTTTGAAGCTAAAATCTGAAACTATAGCTGCAGGTCATTTATTTTTGCAACACTAACGCTGCCAGACCAATCGTCTGGTGCAAGTCCAATTTGTGCCTGGATTCCAGGGAGATAATCGGTTGATGATCCCGGGACTCCTTATGACACCATCGAGTCAGATGAGGGTCTGGCAAATCAAATAAGCCACACCACTCTCAGCCCCTTGATCCTCGTATAAATTGGGTGTTACTAAAAGGATTATCGTTTCAAAGTTTAAAAACAACCCACCTGCCTCTCATGGGTGCTAGATGGAGCAATAAATAGGAAATCAAGTGTAGCTGTCTCCAAAGTCTACACGAGACTGCTGCTATAATTATTAGACCAATGACATGTCCGTTATGTCACTGATTGGGCATCTAGCGATGTGATTGATAGTTAGCTTGCTCATTGACACAATAAAGCGCTGCTTGCGCCACGCAAATCTCCTGTCATGACTTGAGAAAAAAGTTTCAGAACTATTTGTGAACATTTTTTGTTAGCTAAAATCAATCTAACCAATGGTCGCCTCTCGACAAGGAGGTGGCACTGACCCATGCAAGTAAGATTATCTCATCTGTTCCAGGAGAACTCCTGCATTATTGATGGACAATGCTATACGCCAGGTGAATTCAACCCTGATTGCATGAGTCAGACATGTGCTCCGGAACAGAGTGAAACTAACTGGACCGATACCGGATGTGTTATCAATGGCGAGTGCTATCGGTGAGTAAAATGCTTTGTAGGTATTTTATGCAGATTGTCAATACAATCGGAATATGCAGGTTTCACAAAAACATTGAATAAATTCAAAGATATCCTGTTTTAGAAAAAATAACCACTTGTTGAAGGTGTGTGTGCTGTTGTGTACAGAAGGCTCACTGGCCCAATATCGCTAACTTAATCTTAATCTTTTGCGCATGAATTGGGTAAAAATAACGGGGAGTTGCACAGACTCTCTAGCCTACCATGGATTGCCATTATCTAATGGCAACACTGGAGTGAAGTGTTGCCATTATCTAATGGCAACACTGGGGTGAAGACGACTGGAGCTCGGTTTTCTGTCACTATGTTGGGGATCGGTCAACCTAAGCCCAAATTTGAAGCAGTTTAAGAAAATCATTTTCTTCTTCATACAGTGATGGTGAGGAGAGCTTTGATGACCCATGTGACTATTGCGATGCTTCAGTATCACAATCTCAGTGGCAGACAACCCCAGCCAGCTGTTCCATAGGCCTTCAATGTATTTCTCATGGTGCAAAGAAGACTAATGCTACCTGCTTTACCTGTGACATAAACCGTAATGCCAATGACTGGTCATTACAAAATGGAAGGTGTTTTATCAACGGAACCTGTGCCTATGTGAATCAGGTAACTTTTAGAATGATGTGGATCTCACTGCAAAATCTTGATTGTGAGAAGATAAGAGAAACTATGTGAGCTGTTATTGTACGAGTAGCATTCAATGACCACATTGACCATAAAATATCAGCCTCCGGCACTACAGAATTTACCTGGTAGACTTTTCTTACCCATTTCCTAAAATTACCAGTATGTTGTTGTTGCTGGCTTTGACTCTAGTGGAATTTGTGTGTCCAAACAAGTTATGGAGCAAGGGTCATACTGTACTACATATAATCGTATCTTGCAGCCACATGAAGCCAATGGAGAGTGTTTCATCTGCTCACCTTCCGAATCTCTACACAACTGGACCATAATCAGCTGTGATGATCTTCCCACTCCCACCCTCAGCCCACCTGATACAACAACGATACCAACCACAACAACTGGCATCACTACAACCATACCCACCAGTAAAACCACTTCATCATCAACATCATCTGGGACGCAAGCTCTAACAGAGCCTACAGTGGGATCAACAACTTTAGTAACAGCATCAGTTGATCAAACAGACTCGACAGGCACTTTAACCACAGCAACACCTGGCTCGATAGCTTCAATAACAGCTACAGTTGATCAAACATTCAATACGGGAGGAGCAGCTGCATCTGCTTCTCAAGCAACTCCAACAACAGCATCGGTTGGGTCTGCAGTCACAACAACAGCAACAGGTGACCAAACACCTGCAACAACAGCTCCAGTGGGGCCTGTTGTTTTGACGTCAGGACAAACAACTGGATCTGGTCCACAAGCAAATCCAACAACAGCATCGGTCAGTTCTGCCATCACAACAACAGCAGCAGGTACTCCTGGAACAACTCTTCCAGTGGGTTCTGTTGTTTCAACATCCGGACAAACGACAGCACCTGCGGGTCAAGCGACCCCAACAGCAACATTACCCAGCTCAACAACCACAACAGTAGTGACAGGTAGTCAAACACCTGGAGCAACAGATCCAGCTGGGCCTTCACTGTCAACATCAGAACAAACAGCTGGACCTGCTGGCCAAGCCATCTCAACAACATCATCGGTCGGTTCTGCCATCAAGACAACAGCACTAGGTGGTCAAACACCTACAACAACTTCCACTGGGTCTATTGTTTCAACATCCGGACAAACGACAGGACCTGCGGGTCAAGCAACCCCAACAGCAACATTACCCAGCTCAACAACCACAACAGTAGTCACAGGTAGTCAAACACCTGGAACAACAGATCCAGCTGGGCCTTCACTGTCCACATCAGAACAAACAGCTGGACCTGTTGGTCAAGCCACCCCAAAAACATCATCGGTTGGTTCTGCCATCACAACAACAGCAACAGGTAGTCAAACGCCTACAACAACTTCCGCCAGGTCTATTGTTTCAACATCCGGACAAACGACAGGACCTGCGGGTCAAGCGACCCCAACAGCAACATTACCCAGCTCAACAACAACAACAGCAGTGACAGGTAATCAAACACCTGGAACAACAGATCCAGCTGGGCCTGCACTGTCAACATCAGAACAAACAGCTGGACCTGTTGGTCAAGCCACCCTAACAGCATCATCGGTCGGTTCTGCCATCACAACAACAGCAACAGATAGTCAAACGCCCACAACAACAGTTCCAGCAGGGCCTGTGGTTTTGACATCAAGACAAACAATTGGATCTGCTCCTCAAGAAACTCCAACAACAACATTGGTTGGCTCTGAGGTCCCAACAACATCAGGTGGTCAGACACCCACAAAAACAGCTTCCACCATACCTGTGGTTTCAACATCAGGACAAACGACTGGATCTGCTGGTCAAGCGGCCCCATCAACAGCATCGCCCAGCTCAACAACAACAACAACAGCAGCAGCAACAACATCGCCTGGCTCATTGACCACAGCAGCAGCAGGTAATCAAGCACCTGCAACAACAGATCCATCTAGGCCTGCAGTTGCAACAACAGAATGGGCAATCCAATTTTGGCAATTTAGCTCATCAAACGTTTATATCGCATTATCGCAGTGGCGTGCTAGTTAACCGAGGGCCACAGCTTTCTGGGGGCACTGAGCATTTTTTTTTGTTAAAGCCTTCACCCCTGATTTGACTCTTGAAATTTTCTGCAATTATGTCTGTTTTGCCGACATGATGTTTTCTATTTTTTACTCCACTTTCAATTGCAGCAACCACTGGAGTAAGAGTGAGATTAGGCGGCGATTTCACAACAATCAGTAACGATCTGGACACCGCTAAGCTCGAAACTCACACTCAGCTGACAATCATTCTTCATGTTGACTCGTCCAGAATAGTGAACCTAACTCTTTCTCCAGGTAGGTAGGAATTGTACTTGTATCATGCACAGCTTCCTCGGCATTAGCCCAGTCCATGGCAATCAGCGGCCTTTCGGGCCGCCTTAAATAGACTCGCCTATTCTCAGCGGCCTTAAAGACTGCTGATCGACACGAACTGGGCTAATGCTGTTTCTACCATTCTCAAGCTTGTTTATATTACTTGAGCTATGTCCCTGATTTTGTCCTTTTCCTATCTGGACTTTGTATTTAGTCCAGATGTGAACTGTTTTTTTATGAAGACTAAATCTTTTATAGAACTCTCACTCGTGTATTGAATGTGGTACTCTAATTTCATTTTGGGAGAGCAGAATAGAACAAAACATTTCGGTTGGTCTGTGGACAGTCCAAAATAAGTTTTGTTATGCTTGTGTCATATTGGATGGTTGTTATTATCACTTTGCTATGTTTCCAGGAAGTATTGTCATTGATTTTCTGCTGACCGAGGGTACCGAATCGGAGACTTCTATCGAAACTGCTTTAGGCTACCTGGAAAATGCAACCAAATCTGGCACAACACTCATGATTGGTGGAGGGGCTTATCCATTCCAGCCCTACCAATTCACAACGACAGGTATGTGTTTTGTGCAAGAAAGCACAACAATTCCTCGGCATGAACGTTTACCATATTTGTGAGTGAGCAAAATTGACTGTAATAATGGTTATACTTTTCGCTACTACTCCGGATCATTTTTCCATGTATGGGGTTGTGGAGTTTTCTCCCCGGTCAAAAGTAAGATTTTGTTGGAGCCCAGCCGGTCTCAACATTCCTAAAGGTTAAATACCATTATGATTATGTTACAAATACATAACGAACTTTGTGATATCATTCTAACAATGACCCCGTTGCTTTTGCAGTGCAAGCAATGATGCCAACTACACCAAAGTCCAAGGTAGGTTGTTTCTACCTTTTTTGTGTGACACCCCACTTACATGTAAATACATGTAGGAGAAGAGCGAACCTGTTGATCACCCCCTTCGAAGGCAACGTAACGTAGTTAGTTTCTGAGAAGGGGTCTAGTTCAACAGGGGTGCCAATACCAGCCAATGCTAAGCCTTTCGCAGAACGTAACTGGCTACAGCGGCGCGTGCCCCAATGTTCGCTGTACGGAGTGGCTAAGAAAATGGATTACACTACACTTGGGGCGGCACGCTAGCGGATAGATCCCATGAATCGTGGCATTAAGTAGGTGTGCTGCTAGTGCCGGCTTGCTCGAAGTAGGTCCAAGACCGGTGTGAGCCAGTCAGCGGTTGTTGCGAAACTCGCGTAAAAAATTCTTCGCGAGCGCCGAATTTGCAAGTTCAGCCAACGGCTTTCTCCGCTAGAGGTCGTTGATAGCTGTACGAACGCAGCACCGCTGCTACTGACAGCCGGTGGTAACAACAGTCTGGGTTAGAGGTCAAGGACTAGAACCAATTGGCTAAAGCCCGCGGGCTCGAGCACAGGCTGCGGGTGCACTGTTTGCCATTTCCGACTGTTCGTTTACATAGCGTTTGGCCGACCCCGTAGTTTCCTTCGAAGGGGTGCTCTCTTGCCATACACTGCCAATGGTACCCATGTGCGTTGAGGGGGTAGTTGCTTGCGATAGGCGATGCTGGCATGGCTGGTTTAAAATATTCAGTTATCTTCCGAAATTATCAGATGTGATGTCGCTCAAGAACTCGTGCCGATTAATACCCCAAATAATGTTTCAGGCGTAAAGTAAGTTAAAAAACGTAGCGGACCTATCGCATCACACAGCCGTGGCTCAGTGGTTAGAATGCATCTTTTGCATGCCGTAAGTCATGGGTTCGAATCCCAGACTCACCAATGGCGGTGACAAAAAGAGCATCTGACCTGAACTCACTCCTGAGCTCCAACAAAGTTTCCCTGTTAGCCTGCAAACTCCATGACCCTGTACCGGAAATAGTGACATGGAATATACATGGCACATAGGTAGGAACCATATGGGAAAACTTCTTAGTTGTGTGACAAAGCATAGCTCAATGGCTAGAAAAATTGGCTTTTGATCCAAAGATCCAGGGCTCAATTCCAAGTCATGCTGCGAGAATGCGCTCCTCACATAATTCCTAACTTCTACCACCCCAACAAGTCTCTGGAGAAGGCCTGAGAAGATCCGTTAATATGATGGCCAAATGGCCAAAAAAAAGAGTGCACCAACGCATTTGAAATAGTCTTACATCCCTGTTGACATTGTAAATTTACGTGCATGCAGGTAAGTCTGATAATCAGCTCGGGAGGGCTTACCATTCGGATTTCCCACCCGGAGCTCGTAGGTGAGGCCCAATTGTTAGAAATTAGGCTCTTTGACATTCAGTCTGTCCGACAAAACCTCTCAGTGGTCTGTGGTCTTAACCTAATCAAAACCAAGAAAATAGAATGACCAATCATATGCAACTCCATTGGGGTACGTGCAACACCAGAGAGCACCGGTGAGTGACTTACCAAGTTGCGAGTCCAGCCAATCAGACATCGGAAGTATATTCAGGCAGCTACGGGTCAATATACGTCATGTCTTGACCAAAAATGACACAGAAAACATTTAAAGCTCACAAGCAATACTGATATAAGATTACTTTGCGATTGGTACATGGTATGACACAATGGCCTCCAATAGGTAGTTTACAATTGAGAAAAATCACACTTCTGCTAATTGGGCTAGTCTGACTGTAATATTACATGTGTGTAGCGCATACATGTTTTTCTTGTTCTAGAACAACGACGGCATGCTGATTGGCATCATAGTCGGAGTGATATGTCTAGTGATTGTGGTTTCTGTTGTTTCTGTCTTCATCATCAAAAAGTTTAAGTAAGTTAAGCTTCTGAATCTGATTTACGGCTGAACAGTTATGATTAGAGGAGAACTTTACAGTCACCGAATTTCTTGAAGCAGATTTCACTGTTTCTCATAAAACACTTTTGACAGGTTTCGTATATCATAGTGACCACAAAGACAGTGGATGTCATCCAGACTTTCACTTTGAATAAGATCTTCTCAGTTCCTTACATCACAATCTCAGACATAAATCGGGCTTTGGTTTATTTCCTATCCCATGATCAAGATTCTGAAAGTGCTGGTCATTTTAAACTGCCTTTGCCAGGTATTTTAATTATTACCAGCAAGCAATTTTTCACTTCGGTCTGAATTAACCACCTAAATCATCTGAAAATTCCACACAACAGTCGATCTGTGTTTGAAATTACCTGGCTTACGGCTGATTAGGTTTGACTTCTAACAGCTTGCCGACTTCAACCTAGCAATCCAAGGACCATGCATCTTACCCCCCTCCCCCTGGGGAGTTGACATACCATGACAAGCACTCAGGTCAAAAGGTTAGGTAGACCCAATTAGATCACCCGATGACTTGTTGCCGGCTACGGTTATTGCGATTGCTTGTAATCGCTGAAGAACACCATTTAAAAATAGCTATCACACATGGTAGATGCCCAACCTATTGACATGGACCTGATCTACATTTAAATATTTCTAAATTTTTGATTACAGGAAGTCCAAACAGGTGGTCGGATTGATCAATGTTCAACCAAAATCGAAGCCATACATTTACCAGCCAGATCCACCTTCCCCACCAGTTCGTCCTGGTTCAGCCGGTAGGTCAGCCCACTGTTCATTTATCTGAAATATGCATCCATTAACCAGATCAAGTTTGAGGTTTTGATTTTCAAACCATCAACTTCCAAATGAGTTCCTATTCACGCACAACTGCACACTTTTGTGTCTGGCTAGTATTATTAACGCCGCAGCGGTGAATCGTATTTTACTTTACATTTAGGGTGCTGAAACGTTATTGAAATTCGATTCTGAATGAGTCAAATTAAAGAGAAGAATAATCCAGAGTTACTAACAATTAATTATTTGATGTCGGTTCGTGAGAATTTGAAGTTGTCCACTCTTAGGAAATGGGTTTACTGTATCGGGCAAGCTAGGTAGGAAGATGAACAGAGAACCCTGCGCACGATTCGCGTTGCGCACGAATGGGTTTGATGAGTTTTATCCTACAAAGCTTGAACCAATGGCTTAGTGAATAGTGTGAAGCGTCTTCAGTCAGGGGTCCCTGATTCGATTTCCTGTTCGGGCAAAAACTGTATTTCTCACAAACCCCGTCAGTTTCGGATCCCAGCATTAAATATAGGGACCCTGTCCATAGATGCCTCCTTTATGGGGCATACGGGTGCGAGCGGAAGGTGTTGTAATGAAGTGCTACTGAAAACGCTGAATAAAAGACTCAGTATAAGCCGTACCCCTGACAGTGATAAGGATATGAACGAAAGCAATGATTTTTCAAGGCGTTATTTAAGATGGACACAAGGAAACCAGCTGTAGGAGATTTGTCTGAGCTAATCATTTGCAGATGCTAAAATTTTTGAGAGCCCAGCAGTATTCCAGTGTTTGATTTTGATGGTAATGATTCATGTTTGGAATAATATACGAATCTACTGATTTTGATGTAGGAAAGAAAGCTGGGGTGTTTAAAAGTCAGTCTGGTACACAGTGGTAAGCTCGGCATTCAGGTGACCCTTTGACAGCCACTTGTGTGATTGTGTATTTGAGAAATGTGATGGGTTTTGAAGGAACAGTGTTAACAAAGGTATCAATACTTTGTAAGACAAGCAATAGCTCTTCAATTGTGCTTTAAAGATAAAGTCCCACCAATGTCAACCTTCAGCACTCCCCTTATCGCGTATATGAGCTGATAGAGCATACTCGGTTACCTAGAATAGGCTGAGGCTGAGGCGAGCCGAGGGACGTCACGACCGAATGCAGGGCTGTTTTGTTTTAATTGAAGAGTAATGCCGGGAGTCGTCCCTATAGCCTCTAGGCAAGTTTGGATGTTTTTCGCGATGTTTTTCTCTATTTCAATAAAGATCGAATGTACATTCCATACTATTGTGCAAAATGATGTTTCTCACATGATTCACAAAGAAAATCGGACAAAAACAATCAATTTTATGAGCACTGGTTGATTGAAACCGGCATTGAGAGTATATCAAGGGGACATAAAGCCCTCAGGTGAGCCCCATTTTCCACATGCACACCAGTCTCCGTTCGCTGTTCAACTTTTAAGAATAGCGACTCTTTCCTTGTTCAGTGCGTCAAGTGCAGCTTGCTCGGTCACTGATATTGTGGGCTCATCGTCCCAAGAATCTGAATCCGTCATTGCAGGAATTGATA
>Ga0224511_10003144_pt1 | contig 11676 bp, 2 predicted proteins | sample SF_May12_sed_USG_2_FD_169988 | JGI IMG/M metagenome (GOLD analysis project Ga0224511, IMG submission 169988) | Sediment microbial communities from San Francisco Bay, California, United States - SF_May12_sed_USGS_8_1 | ecosystem: Environmental > Aquatic > Marine > Sediment | place: USA...
GGTTATTTTTCACCGATATAACTTATCTTTTCCCAATAGCAGTTGATAGGTGGAAAACAGGTGACCAATAGGTGATATCAATGTTAAATACGTTGTCATCGGTTCACTTCTAAAAAAAACCGCGATCAATCACCGATGGCTGTGTGTAACTGGGGTGTTACGTCAAGATATATTATATTTCATGTAATAATACATGCAATATATATGGGTTATCTACATTGTTTACAACATTCTTTGTTTGAACATCACTTCAATTTATATTGTAACTTTAAACGTGTTAACTGAAAAAATAGCTAAACATTTCTAAAACAATAATAGACTCCGTGCTCTGTAAATAACATTATGTTTCTCGTCGGTTACAACAAAATTCATTGTGAATGTAATGATTTTCTGTACGTGGCAAATAGCATGTCCAGAATTAAAGCACCCTGCTGGCGGTTTCGTTGGTTACCCGAACAACAATGAGGGGGCGGAAGCCTCCTATTTGTGCTGGGGCGCTATGGTGCTGGTAGGGGATAACCCCCGTACCTGTTCATCTGGTAGCTGGACCGGGGTCGAACCCGTGTGCTTGGACGGTGGGTTACTGTTTATGCTTAACTCGTCAATTGCTTATTATATAGCTTCTTATAGATGTCATTTACAATGTAGCTTTATTTAATACCGCAGGTATTGGACGCAATATATATGTTTTCTACAAATATGCTTATGACTAGAACGATGATGCTTAAACATACTGAAAACATTGTTCAAATAAAATCGTTGCAAACGCAGTAGATAGGGTCATGTGTATAAACATGTAAATTTATTTAATTTTAGCGGACCACGTGTGTGTTTCCATGCCATGTCAAAACGGAGGAACGTGTCAGGACGTGAACGGTCAGTTCAATTGTACATGCGGCAATGACTTTACCGGAAACACGTGTGAAGTGTCCATTGGCAGTGAAACGGCTGGAGGCGAGAGTGACAAAGGTTTGTGTCGATCGACATTACTTTGTGATAAAATGGAAACATACAAATAAGTCCGTATTTATTTTTGTTTAACGTTTTCCCTAATAAATATAATGGTTTAATGTTTTGCAACAGCGTCAACCACGAACTTGTGGTCTGCACAACGTTTGGCCTACAAAGCCATCTACGAGCATTACTACAATTCCGGAGTGACATTGACCAGCATAGTTCCTCTTCTAAATGAATCCAACGGAGCCTTACATATAAATATCTCAATGTCCATGACGTCACTTAACGGATTCGACGCTGTGTCCGGACTTATTGATATTAGCGGTGAAATGTATTTAGAGTGGTTCGACGAAGTAGTTGCAGATGAGTATGTTTCCTCGTTGCTTAACGTTGGAGACAGTCTGGATATTCTGATTGAATACGACAAGGCATGGACGCCAAACCTCGTCCTTGTCAATGACATAAAATCAGTAAGAGATATCGGTGAAGAGTCGTACTTGCTTTGGTATGAGCTGAGTTACCCGTCAGCGACTGAGAAAATTGCAAAGGTATCGTGGCGACCTCGTTTCTTATTGCAAGCTTCGTGCTCCCCTGACGTAACGTATTATCCGTTTGACCGTCAAGAATGCGACTTTACCTTTACTGCCTGGGGATATAGGTCACCTTTTGTTACTCTCAATATTTTGACGTCGGAATGGGACACCAGTGCGGCACAGGACAATGGCGTTTGGAAAATAGTCAGGTGTGTCAATGATGGTAATACGTTTATGATATAATTAACAATCAAAATCAGTACCCAGAGATTCTTTTGAATCGTACATTTCAAATACAAGAAACGCTGTACGATAGTTTACGCTCTGTGTATTAAAGAAAATGATATACCGTTAAACACTAATGGATGTGTTTGTTTGTGTTTGATTTAACGCGTCTGTCTCAACAAAGATAAGGTTATATCACGACGGTCGGTACAGTGGTCACCAATACTTGCTCGTTTACTCCGCAAGTGACTGACTGCTTTCTTAAAACAGAACCAGTCATCATGGAAAACACCTGCAACCTCCGATGGGGCTTAAACACGTGACTTTTCGATTTCGAGTCTGATTTTCTACCAACTGAGCTAAATCGGGGCGGCTTTATATGTACTATTTAGCTATATGAATTGTTTTTTGTTTCAGTACTTCGTCAAAGACGTTTACGTCAGACGGTAACGATTACGTTAGCTTCAAACTGACAATAGACCGCGAACCTCTGTATTTCACCTTCAACGTGGCATTACCTATTCTTCTTATAGGCCTTTTGAATGGTTTCGTGTTCGTGATGCCTGCAGAAAGCGGCGAGCGTGTAGGTGAGTTCAAGAATTTCTTGAGAACGGTTGTTTGGAAAGACGGATCTTTTCTATAAGAATGCAATTTTGAAAGAAAAGATTTTACAATAATGTCGAATTTGAATTACATGCATTTAACTGCAAAAGGGAGGTTAACACCTTTCGTGTAATATTTATTTTAAACTATCAAAATATTTCGTATGTACGATAGTTCAAAGAAATCTTATCTTATTAACATTTCTTTTCTCTGGCAGGTTTCTGCGTCACATGTTTCCTTTCATTCGTGGTGCTCATGCAGATGACAATGGGTTTCCTGCCCGAGATTGCGCGTCCAATGTCTCTGTTGTGTGTCTACGTCTTTCTGATGATGTGTTGTAGCGTTGTCATCAACATGACGTGCATTTTAATGCTTCGTGTTTATCACAAGCCTGACGACGAAAAGGTGTGTAATTTGTTGTACGTTTTGTTCTCGTAAATAATTATGGATTTAAGATAGGTACATATAAAGCGCCTTTCTAAATAAGCTCATTTTGTTTTTTAATTTAATTATAAATGTACCTCTGGAGTATGAATTCGATATTTTAAGAACCAATTTGAAAACAACATTGACATTTATGTTTGTATTTTATTATTTCACTCGGTGAGAGTACTTTATACAGTGATATAGTGCTGACCATTTCGTCTCAGTACATCGAAAAGTCATTACAAATGTGTTTCAGTAATTTATATATGTCGTCCTACTTGTATTGGTAAACTATCAACGTCCTTGTTACATTGTACAAGATGATTCTCCTAGGTTCCCGACTGGATGCAGAAGGTGGTCCGGGTGCTCGGCTGTCAGATCTGCCGCTGCTGTGACAAAGACCCAAACTCCGCGCTACCGGAAGTCACGTGGCCTGACGTCGGACGCATGCTCGATTTCTTCTTCTTTATTGCGTTTATCGCTGGCCAGTGTACTCTAACGTTTCTTTTTCTTGTTCCTTTGGCCACACGGTATTGAAGAAATGACATTTAAGATCACGTTGGGTTTTTAAGTGACGATTGATGATTAATCATTATCACATTGACATGCTTTGGGCTTTATATCTCATACACAGTACCATTCACTTATAAGGAGCTCATTGGGTCCATCAAAAGCGGTTCCTTGTAACCGAAGTTCCATATAAACGTATATTGAACTAGTTCCTTGGTTAATATTGGGGAATGAAAATCGGTTGGTTATAACCGGATGTTCCGTATTAATAAGCGGGTTCCTAATAAATTGAATTAACTGTATTTGAAGAATCTGAATGATATGTGATTAGGTACTTTAACCTATACATATTGTATGGACAAAGATAACGAGTAGCAACATCTTATCAATATAAATGTTGACATACAAAACATTATAGTTAAAACACACATTTCATTATCTAACAATTACTGTGTATGTTCCCTGTACCATGTTAGTGCGTGTCACTATGTTAGTGCTTGTCACCCTGTTAGTGTTTGTCACCATGTTATTGCTTGTCACCATGTTAGTGCTTGTCACTAGGTTAGTGCTTGTCAACATATTATTGTTTTTTATTATGTTAGTGCTTGTCACCATGTAAGTGCTTGCCACTAGGTTAGTGTTTGGCATCATATCAGTACTTGTCACCATGTTAGTACGTGGCACCAAGTTAGTGCTTGTTATTACGTTAGTGCTTGTCACAATGTTAGTGCTTGTAATTATGTTAGTACTTGTTATTATGTTAGTACTTGTCACCATGTTAGTGCTTGTTATTATGTTAGTACTTGTCACCATGTAAGTACTTGTCACCATGTTAGTACGTGTCACCAAGTTAGTGCTTGTTATTACGTTAGTGCTTGTCACAATGTTAGTGCTTGTAATTATGTTAGTACTTGTCATCATGTTAGTACTTGTCACCATGTTAGTACTTGTTATTACGTTAGTGCTTGTCACAATGTTAGTGCTTGTAATTATGTTAGTACTTGTCATCATGTTAGTACTTGTCACCATGTTAGTACTTGTCACCATGTAAGTGCTTGTTATTATGTTAGTACTTGTCACCATGTTAGTGATTGTCACCACGTTAGTGCTTGTTATCATGTTTCGCAAATGCAATATCAAGACGACCACTCGAAATCAAATGTGAAGATGAGCAGACCTGCGACCACGCCACACAATTTAAGTGAATAATAACTCGCCCAAATGCAAATAGTCATTTGCGCTTATATCTGTACAAATGAATTTGGCAGTCTTTTTTTGTTTTAAATATGTATGTTAATTGTGTGAATGTTTTAATTGAGTTTTATTTCACAACGTAGTTTTTATTCTTTTTGTGATGCCGACTCTCTTATATCAACTTCTAGTGTTGTTGATTTGCTGAGTGAAAGCAGTCACATGTTAGAACCACTCTGTCTGCGATATTATTGTGTTCGAGGATGCTGACGGCGTACTGCCTGAGTAAGATGTTCTGCCGGAGGTACTGTTACTAACCTAGCTCGCTCTATATCATGAAGGGCAGTACTGCAGACACATGTGCAAGCCAAAACAATTATGCTAATGTAGTGAAATACAAACATGATACCAAGTACCAAATCAGAACTTAAATGGTGTACAAACACCATAAAACAACACACAATTTCCTTAACAATCAACGAAGCAATGTGGGGTCTAGATAAAGATCAACAGACCATACATCTATCGGATAAAAAACGTGATGCAGTGCATAGAAAATAAGCCAAACAACTACATTAATGGAACACTGATCTGAATAAAAAAATCTTACATAAGCATATACGTGAACCCATCGTGTTCAGTGTTGTTCCATTAATATTCTAGACGTGAGGACAATCGGATTACTAGCTATAAATCAAGTGCCCACTTTTCTCTGTCACGGTCAATACATCACCAGTTGTATTAATGTCAGGTAGTATAACGAGGTGACCGAATCCCAGACAAATCAACGACAAACAATTGACATATCGACAACCCGTTTGTTGGACCATCTGAAATGACGTTTGTTCCAACATTAGGCGGAAAATTACGTTACGTCTAAACGCACAACGTCATTTGGACAATTCAGAAGACTGCATCTTTAGTGCATCGCTGGCTACGCGCACATGCAAGAGTTGATGTAACGTGCTTTCCCGCATTGGTCGGAGCATCAAACATCATTTCAAGCGTTCTGTCGATACGTTTATTATAACATGTCCTAGTCGACCTTTTGGCTAAAATTAAAGTAAAGTGAAATAAAGTAAAACATAAATATCAAGATTTAAGATGCCGAAATTGCTGTAAATTAGAATGTTACTAACATGTTCATGCTAAGTAAATATATACAATGTATGAACCACTTTCTTACGCTTTTTCTTATGTTACAAATGTATTCGATCAAATGTATTCAAAACGTTTTGCTTGAAATTTAAGCATTCAGCGAAACGTAGAGTCATCATAATAAAATATAGCTCCTGTAAGTAAACAACTGCCAACGCAAATGGTCCATATTTTTAAGTCAACTTGAATCTTCCGTTCAGACGATATACGATGAAGAGCAGCAATATCCCGTAATTGGAACAATCTGAGAATGTTATAGATACTTGTTTCGCTGAGAAACTGAGACAAAGAACACTATAAAGAAATTTATGAAGTGTTTTGCGTTTCAGTATTTGTAGAATCTACTGTTTTCCAGTAAAGGTCTATGATATCTTTGTTTGAACATCTCTTCAATTTATATTGAGACATTGTTAGAACCAAATATGTGTCAATTGGTAACTTACTTATTTGTTAAAGCTGTTCGAATTAACTTATAACAGTTTTTATGAAAGAAAATATTAAGACTGGTTAGCAATTATAGTTTACACATATTATATTCCTGTATAGCATCTCTAACGATATGTTTAAAATTAAGCACATTACTCGGTTCAAACACCTTCCGTGAATTTTTAATGGTTTGCCTTTTAACCGATAATATCATTCTAAACACATTCAATCTCTAACGAAAGTATCAAACTACAACACGTTGTCTCTTTCATCCATTGTTTAATGTCAGTCACAAAACCAATATCGTTTTTCAAGAATGCTTTTTGTGACGATATTAAACTTCTTTTGTTACGTTACCACTGGAACTAACAAAGGAAGTATGATATTTATAAGTGAAGGACAAAGTTTTAAGTGCTGAAGAACAATAAATATACTTAATTGTGTTTCTAAAAATAAAACAGAAACATTCAATAGGAAGTTAGAAGTCAACTAATTTTAACAACTTTGGTATTTTTAAAACACAATTCATTGTCCATGATAACAATACAAATACTGTTATTGCAGTTAAGCCATTTAATTGTTTGTATGACTATTATTTGCAAGAGAGCTTGCATTCGACATGGAAAAACAAGCCACGCATCGGATTTGTTTTAACACTTGAGTATTTACATAATTATCCAAATTAAATGGGCCTGCTTAAATTAATAACGATCGAGTTGTTGTTTGAAAAAAAATGCGCTATCAAGATAAGACATATGTAATGTATTTCAACACACGTTTATCGTAAATGGTGGTGAAAATTGCTGAATCCACAGTTCTGCGAATCCAAAAGTAAGTGATTCTAGCTTAATTCAACGCTATAATAATCATTATTTGCCTTCTTTTTCATTGTTTCGCATGAAAGTGACATGGAATGAGTACTATATAAATTTGCTACTAACTTTCTGGAAATAAAACTCTGGTAAAAGAAGGGCGTTGAAAACCATAGCGATGAACCTAATTCAGTATCAGTCAGTACACATGTGTATAATGTAAGATAATATTCTGATTTTCTTACCCGCGAGTAATCAGCGCCATAGGAAACCCTTTTATCACTATAAAATCCCAAGAGACAGGCCAATTTTATAGCGTGCGGAAAATGTACAATAAGCTTTTGTGAGGAACATAACATTTAGGCGAAATTTAAATAGGATTGAACCATACAATATTGGTCATTGTATTATTCAACGGGTTTCCAAAATAAAAAGCGAAGATAACTGGAAACCTACTGTCCACTGAGCATAACATAACATAATGTATATTCAGCATCAAATGTAAAACACATTTATAGTTACTGAAAAGTAACACCAACATAACGTCGACACAATTTGTTGACACAATTTGCGAATTTAAACGAGGAAACACGCTAGGTATAAACCTAGTGTTCCACTGACCTGTAATAGCAGGAGACACGAGTGCCATCTGCATTTACGAGAAAGGTTTCAACATGTGTGTATCAAAAATCGTGGGACAAATCCTCTTTCTCTATTGGTGTCTATTCAATATTTTGGGCTATAGGAGTTTTACAAAAGGGTAAAGTCTTGGTCTCTTCAAGTTCTTGCAACAACAATGAATGGAGATTTAATTAAAAGCAAAAGCGAGTTGAGTCGTACGTAAGTACATAGCTTTGTATAAATATGATACTTATATATACTCTTTATTTTCACTTTTTAGTACGGACCTGATTGCACAGTTGGTCGCGTCGTCGGCCTGATTTCGTATTCCGGATCAGTCACATAAGTAAAGACATTTATCCTATTAAACTGATCCTCAGGGATCATGGTGTGTACATGTATGTTGTTTACATTTGAAAATGGAGTTCTGCTCATGCGCTAGGGGGCGTCAGTGGTGTGGCATCATTCATTACCACTGATGAACAGCTTCAATAAAACCGAGGCTGCTGTTTTCTCGTGCAGGCTATGCTTCCTGAGGGCTTTCCCTTTCATCAGTTTATGTTGCATAGATCGGAAATGCGTTGCATTATTTACAAACAATTGCACTAAATGATATGTGAGTGTGTCTGCATGCGTGCGTGTGTAAATCTGTTTGACATAGTAATAAACAAAAAGGGAGTCGGGCTTTCTTACCTTGTTTAAAACAGAAGAGGAAGCCGTTGATCTAAATAATCCTCGACACAATATGCACATACATGTACAATAGATGTAATCCGGAACTCGGTATTTAATGGAAAAACCCATCTTATAGAGGGGTACAAACAAAAGTGGCCTATTTCATTCTATTGAAAATCACATACCGTATCACTAATTGGACGCCGTATAAACATTGTATTGGTTGAATGTGACTTACATAACGGTTAATCTTTGTTTGTACCTCTCGCTAAGCTGGGATTTTCCATCAATAACCAGTTACGGATTAAGTCTATTCGCAGAAGACGCAGGAAATCATGTACATGCTTTAAGAAAAACTCTTTATATGAAAATTGAATAAAGACAATCAAAAGAAATATGTGTTACATCAAATTTAAACTCACAACGCTGCGTCCACAATTACATTATTTTTTGTTCTCGCACAAGATCGATCGTATACGTAATGCAAAGTACCTTATGTAAGATATAAAGAGAATGCGATTGAACATCGATATGCTCATACCGTCCAATGAATCCTTTTCAGAATTAGTTATAATTAGTTTTAACGAGCTTCTTATTCTGTAGTTTACGTACGTATTGATTCAAATCTCATTTATTTGCGTAATTGAGTGCGCCATCCGTTACCTAAATCATGACAAATTTGACTTTAATGTGACTGAATCCGTTATTTGGAACCAGCGTACATTCTAATCCGCTCAAAGCTCGTTTGCTCACATGGTTATGTCGGGACACTGTAACATTTAATGTCAATGTGGCCATTTTGGCGGCAATAACATTTACCTAAATGATTCAACTGTCAATAAATGTAGTTACTTACAGAAAAAAGCCGTTTGCAATTAAATCGTTTGATGCGCAAATAAAAAATCAAACTAAGCAGCTATATATTCTTTTTCTGTACAAAAATTAAATTACACACGGTTTTGAAAACAAACAAATATTCCTTGACACGTTTATAGCGCCTCATTTTACCACTATAGCTTGTATAGTGTTTACTCGTCGTACAATTCTGTTGCAGACTTGTTTTTATACAGTTTTCATTGTTTTAAAAAATAAGGTTTACAAAACTTGTTTAACCGCAAAGCTGTTGTTGTTTTTGTTGTCTTTAGTAATAATAAACTTAACTTAAATTCCATGCATTTATCAAAACATATGCGTTTATTTCGAACTTTAAGTGTTCGAAATAGAAAAGTATTGATTAATCTACGCTCCACTTAACTTTGTTAGTGTCAATACTTAGTTGTTCTAATTTATGCCTTGTTAAATAACAATGGCGCTGGGGAACATATTTCTCCATTAATTTCGTGTGGAATATGAACTATAATAATTGCTTGGTGTTTTGTGTTAAAAATGTTGGAGAGAAATACATTTGTAATCGATTATTTGCCTGACTCGATAATTGTTCAAGCGAATGCATTTGTTTAAGTTTATTGCGTTACTGTGAAATGTTTGGAATTTTTGTTTCATAGACTTCCTTCAACCTTTAAAAAGATCTTCAGACATGTGCGACCACTAGCAATACATAACCAACTCCGTTGCATTATTTTGTGAGATACAAGTATACACTGAAATAACAATAGACCCAGAAATCAAATAAAAATGTAAGTAGTTACTTATAAGTTTAAATTAGAGAGATGTTCAAAGAATGTGCTGCTAACAAATCAGACAGGGTCAAGTGTTCAGGCACCATGACAAAATTGGCTCGTACAAAACAAAGGAAGACACAAACAGCATAACCAGAAACACGCGGACTACCTAAACACAACTGCAAACTTCATGCTGGATTCTAACAAAAATGATTCAACTAGCTATAGCTCCAAGCGGACATTTTGAGAAAAAAATACGATTATTCTGAAATTAAGTGTGACGACCTTTGCTTAAATCTGGACAAATATCTTATCAATACGACTTTTGAAAGCAATGTACTTTACCACATATCCACGCCCAGCTCATTTGTTTTTGTCGTAAAATGTAACAGTGTAACAATAAATGTCAATGATGGCAGGTCGACATATAATATCTTGCGATGTTTAGACATTCACGTAGTTGTATGTCATTGAACATTGGTAGATAAATGTACGTTTAGGTAGGATTTGTGATTCTTACCTTAACACTGGGGTTTAAGGTTGCAAATGTTTCCCTAAATTTCAATTTGGCTGCATTTGTGAGACAAAGCGGTGCGGGGGTATTAGGCAGATTCTTTGACAAAGCTCTAGTTGCAGTTAAATAACTTGATTTACAGTAAAGTAGATATACGGACACAAAACTAACACATTGACAAAATATAAATGAAAACATGAAAAATGTGGTTTTGTTAATTTAACAATATTAGCTATTTACAAATAAGAATTATTTCACAAGCGAATCAACTTGATTCGATCTCTTGCCGACTGCATGAGAGGCGAACACAAATCATCGCGGTCAACGGATTTTCATCGTCTACATAATGTACATGTAAACTGTATAAAATAAGCAATTAACCACGAGGGACCACCGTGTCCGGCCATCGAGATCCGCGGTGTTCGTACACCGCGTCCAGCGGTGTTCGCTGCTGGGGAATTTTGAACGCCGATGACCACCCGAAATATCGGAAAAAAACACCGATCGCGGTGGTCATTTTCAGCGAACACGTTAAGGTAAATCGCGGTGATGGGTGTTCAAATGAAGGTTCCGCGCTGGCTGTACTGTAACTTCCACGAATACGATCTAGTAACAAACACGCGGAGCTCAAAACGCATCACCATTTACCTTAATATTGCTAAACGGATGGAACTCAATTAAGTAAATGTTGTGTTATCTATTAGTGCATAACATTTCTTCTTTTGTAAAATTATATTGGCTATAATGCATGTTTAAATTAAGGATGCCCCAACTGTATCTGCATTTGCAAGTGGCATAAACAAGTTTTATGCTTTTTAATTGATGTTTTAGTTTAGTTATTTTATGTTTTCATTAAAGTTTCATAAGTAAATTATTAGTCTTAAATTGTCAATGTTCAGGACTTGCGCCTGCCTTATGTAGTCAGTATTGACTATTGTCAGTATAAAGTTAAAGTTGAAGTGTTTTGATTTAACACTGTAACAGCAGTCTGTCAACATATTCACCTTTATGCGTAACATTAGTTGCCAAAACTAAACTGCATGTGCGTGGTTGTTACTGGCCTTAAACTATATTTATTTTCAAAATTATAATTCGTTCATAATACTAATAGGTTATGTTTTCTTTACTACCAGGTTTGATCACCTCTCTGGAAGAAAGTGTTTCCCAGTTTTCAAAGACGTTGGTTTGGTCTCATAAAGGTAACCACAGCTCATAAATACTTTGTAACGTTTCTTACATTTATGAAAAATGTATAATAAACCATATATTCCATTAATATTCTGTGAAAAATGCAGTCATTCCACAGGTGAACATACCTTGGTGTATTCATATAATGTATGTTGTATTTACATTCACCAAATGCACATATGTAAGGGTATACATGTATTCATGTTATTAATATT
>Ga0224511_10003145_pt1 | contig 11674 bp, 4 predicted proteins | sample SF_May12_sed_USG_2_FD_169988 | JGI IMG/M metagenome (GOLD analysis project Ga0224511, IMG submission 169988) | Sediment microbial communities from San Francisco Bay, California, United States - SF_May12_sed_USGS_8_1 | ecosystem: Environmental > Aquatic > Marine > Sediment | place: USA...
TCATTTATATGGAATTATGTAACATAGTGAAAAGACCAAACAGGGACAAACTGCTGCGACTGATGAAATATATAATGCTTGTTTTGAAAGGGCATAACAATAGGTCCAAATATGCACTGGAAATTTTGAGGCTGTTGTGTCAGCAGTTTGCACTGCTTAGTGAACAGTGTGCACATGAAACAATTTATGGACTTTTTGTGAACACCGGTAAATCAATTATCCCTGCAGACTTACAAATGGAATATTTAGTTCGACTAACAAAAACCCACTTGCGAGCTATGTGTTCAAATGTAACAGAAACATCTTTAAAAAAACGAAGTAGTGCATTCTTTGGAATGAATGAAATATCAGAACACTTCGACGTCGAAACCTCAACAGTGAAACGAGCACAGAAACATAAGAAATTGTCATCTCTAGAAGATGAAAAAAAAGTCCTCAGATGTTTGAGGGTTATTCGACCATTTGTTACTGTAACGGGCCGTGAAATAAAATCTCAGAAAAAAGACCCCAAAAATCCAATTGCAAAATTGAATATTGAGGATTTAAAGGGATGGTTAGAAAAACACAAAGTAAACTTTTATTATGAACTGTAATGTCTCAACTGCAAAATGTCATAAAACTGGGTCATTTGAAGTAATATACCATGTTATTTCATATATGAACAATTTCAAGGTTGCTGAACAGTCTCTTCCAAAGTACAAAGTGAACTTGTTTGAGTACACAGATATTCTATATTTCAGGTTTAGATTTTTACAAACTACATGTAAACCAATATTTGTATGATTTGTATAAATGTTTGTTAGAATCATGAATTTTATCACAAAGGAAGTTTCTGTTTATTTTACAGATACACTTTCAAAGTCCCATTCTTTACCAAGTTCACTTTGGCAGATATTGCAACAACTTGAAGGTTTAATTTCTGTGGGGAACCCAAAAAACTCATTTATGACCACCCTTAGGCATTTTTTAGACTGACAGTAATTCTTCATTTCTGCACGTATGTGTTTCACACCAAGGTCACTACTGTTGTAGAACAATATGGCTAGAGCATGCACATCTTCTCTGCCAGCCCTACCAACTTCTTGAACATAGGCTGAAAAAAATAAGTTTTTATTTATTAAAATATTGAAATGTTATTGGCAAGAGCTGTTGTTGTTCCTTGACAGTCCATCTAATCAGTGAAGGGTTATCAAAGTGTGGACTTTATTTGAAACGTCGCCTTTATTTGGAGGATGCCACTAACACAAGTTTGACTGTATTCAGCTTGATAATGGTGATAACAGATAAGAGGAAGTCTACTGGTTAAAACGTGTTGTCAAATCCTAGGTATTTGTGACACTGAATAATATGCTATTAGTAAAGAAAGTTTGCCATTAACAAAAGTGCTTTATTGTTTTACTCTCCATTGTTGTTGGTGGCCCAGCATGTATCACCCGACTCACATGCCTTAAAACAGCACCCATTCCAAGAGCAATCGAAGAAATCACAAGGCGAATGCAACATTCTGAATCTGGCTTTTGCAATGTGTTAAGTATCATTCCTTTGAGCTGAAATATACAGTTGATTTCATTAAATCAGTTCATGTCTAAATAATGGGGAAAAAACTTTAAAAAGTTGATATTTTACCTTTAGCAGAGATCAAGATCATGGTCAAATTTGATAGTTGGCAAACTTCAACAGTACATGAGGCATGTACAGGAATTAAAACCATTTTAAGTTTCTGTTAAAGACTGATTGTATTTTTTTTGTTATTTCGGTAGTACAAACTGCACTTTTCGCCCTGTCAAATTGGAAAGAGTGAGGTCGGACGGGTATCCTCACTGCCTCTTACACTATTCATGAAATACAGTATTATCTTTACCAAAGGATATAATTGTCAATATGCACACTAAATTGTTATATATTTCTCATTTTCTAATGAGGGGTTTTCTTCATTTTCAAAAGCATATTACCTAAGTTTAAACCTACACATACATCTTCTTTGACAACTGCAGAAAACTGATTTTCTAATTTTAAGAAATATGCATGTATACTGACAGTATTCAACTGTTAATGTTTCATTGTATTTATGTTTATATGTAACTATTCTAATGTTTAGACTAGACTATTATATTGAATGGTAATAAATTATAATACTTAAAAGCAACAGGTTGTTTTCTTTTGAAAAAAACAACAACAACATATTTTTCATACACTTGCCTTTCCTTGTCCAGACTCCTTTTCCATGGATGAATGAAACATGACAACCCTTGCTGAGTCAGGAGAGTTGACATGTTTGTAGAAGTTGTCTTCAAGATACCGTCTAGCCAGTTCGTAGCCATATCCAATCCACTGCATAGACTTACAGTATATAATTGTAATTGGAAATGTATCTAGCTTCATTTTTAACTCTTCAAGGACTGGATGAAAAATATAATCATAAGGGGTGTTAGCTGTGTTTCCTCTGGCATGTGCATTTGGTCTTTTAAGTATGATGAAAGAAATGTTTTCTTTAGCTGGACTGGTTGAAATAGTGTCACAATTCGTCATCAATAAATTTTCTCGAATTACTTGTTGGCCTGGCTTTGTAACTGTGGCTGACAGTGCAACAACTTGGCAGTCCATTACAGCTCTAAGTTGTCCTAAGTGTTTGAACTTTGGCCGAAAATCCTCGCCCCAGTCATTAATACAATGGGACTCGTCAACCACTAGAAATAACTTTTTCTTTTGAAATGTTTCACTACATACAACATCTACAAACTCTTTATTGTCAATGATGTCTTCTGGATGGCTAAAAAGAAAGTTAATACCATCTTTTTGGTAATTGCCCTTATTCAGACATACAGCACTTTTCCCCAGTTTTTCTTCTTGTTGTTTTATGATTATAGACAAAGGCTCTATAATAACAACAAAACAATGCTCAAAGAGAAAGGGTAGCAGCTCATACACCAGTGACTTGCCATAGCCAGTAGGCAGGCAGCACAGAACATCTCTCCCAGCCAGAACGGATTGGACAGCCTTATGCTGACGGGGCTTTAAATTTGTAATGTGTTGCTTGTATGTAGAATTGTACTTCTCCACTGCATTGTGAATGACCTGAAAATCCAGATAATATATATAAACAATCTTGATAGAGACTACATACCAAATATCTAAGCTCCAGGCCTCTAAAACAATAGTGAAATGGTGTATAGATCTTTTCATGGTTTCTGGTCCCCCTTACTTCAATGCATACTTGTAAATATTCTTAACAATGTATACAAAGAATTAAGTATTATCTGCTCAAGGCAGGGGTATCATTGGATACCATCCAACTCATTGTAGCCAGATTTTGAAAATTCATGCTATTTTTATAGCCTGGTTTAACTAAGCACAGTTTAAGTTTGTTATTTTAACCGTGCTCTTTCACTAGTTTTATTAAGTATAAGCTTTGAAATAAGTACAAGTTATTTAAATGAAAACTAATTGGAAAATTTACATTTGTACATGTACATTTTGTGTTTCAGACAAGTGTTGATTTCCTAGTAGCTATTTTACAGCTTTCTATAAATTTACACATCACCTCTGGCTTTCAGTTATATATCCAAACTTTAATCTAGAGTTTAGTCTCTTTTGTGCAGATTTCTAATTTAAAAACAAGGTTACTGAAGATACCAACACTAATTTAATGAATAATGTACACCGGCTAATTGTTTGTAATGTTAATGCAATGTAAAAATACAGTATCAGCTTTTTTGATGGTTGTGTGAACTCTTATTCAATTAAAGTAAACCTGGAGGTGTAAAATATGAATGGTCAATCAGGAATATAATCCCAGACCTCTTGAATTTCAGGCGTAGATTTTAACGGCATCACTATATAGGGTTAACCCAACAGCAAGGCCTGTACTGAATATCTACAACCCCAACATAATTGTAACTTCCGACTAACAAAAATATGCAGGTATACTTACATGCATGAAAATGCAAATTTAAGATTTTTCAAACCTCTGATATGCGAGTTAAATTGATTTAAGAAGATTTACAGTTTGGTCATCTGGGGACACAATTCAGCAATTGTCATTAATTCTCATTCTGACTCTGAGTAATACGACAAATCCACCGACTTAATGGCCAAATACAAGTTAATTAAGAGATATTAGGTAAATACAAGGATTTTTTACTGAATTTCTAATGTAGTTTTCATGTATTTGTGACAAACAGACACTCATTATTATTAAACCTAGAAATAAACATTTGCGTATACATTAATGTCATTATAAAACTCGCGAAAATATGTGATTTTAATGTTTCAAAAACAAGATACGCAACGATATTACTAACGTTTGTGAAATATAATCTAAATTGATAAAGTTAAATTTATTATCTCGTATATCAAGCGTCTGCTCTTTAAACTATAAGTTATACTTTATTTGTTTATGTACCTGATCTAATTCAGTGGACGACGCCATTTTTGTTGCGTGCCTGACCTAATAATCGAAGTATATTAGGCAGGGAACCAGACTATACTTTGCTTTGAATATATACTGATTTCAAAGAAATAAAAATTATAAAAAAAACATACTTAAGGCTTACCACATTGTCGTTTTGTACACAGTGCATTTTTTATTATTTTATAAAAAATATTTAGGATTTCCTTGTTTGAAATATTTAAAATATGTGACTCCTCTCGGGGCCTCAGAACACAAGGACAAGGGGCATCGCATGCTTGTCTACTCGCGGTTTTGAAAACTAGAATATTTGGTCCACCTTTGGTGAAAGTTTGATGATTTAATCACCTTGTCCACATATCATGCCATTTTGTCGTTTACCAAGTTCAGTACATTAAAAATTCAAGACTTATAAGTGTATTTGTTATAAATACTGCATTTCGGTACATTCACATAGCCTAAATTGAACACTCACACATTATATACATAAAAGCAGATCAAATTATATTGAACTAGAAATGTGTCCATAGTACACGGATGCCCCCGCTTAATGTACTATTTTTTAAAAGGCCCATAACTCCGTCAAAAATTAGTGGATTGTAACCTAAATCGAACTCGACCTGTGTTTTGATATTATTTATCAACATGCCGAATATGAATGGAATCGATGCAGTCTTTCAAAAGTTATTGAGCGGACACCAATTTTTGTACTATGTTTTTATAAAAGGCCCATAACTCTGTCAAAAATTAGTGGATTGTAACCTAAATCAAACTTGACCTGTGTTTTGATATTATATATCAACATACCAAATTTAAATTGAATCGATGCAGTCTTTCAAAAGTTATTGAGCGGACACCAAATTTTGATAACGGACGGACGCACGCACGCACGCACGCACGGACAGGTGTAACACTTTATGCCCATCCACCATTCTTCGAATGGCGGGGGCATAAAAATAAACTTCTGTTTTCGAACCTTCGCCCATAAAAGTAGACTATTAAACCCGTTTCAAATGCATCCACTGTTTAGCCCATTAAGCTATTTGACCATCAGTTGATGACAAATATTTTACACGTAGGATTTAAGCTGAGCTGGCGGTCACGAGGAATTGTAAATTGGGTCAATTTAGTTTAAATATTGATACACCTGTTTACATGTAATGGACTCAACCCCAATAGCCACCATGTTATAATTATTTTTTTATTTCACATTACAAACGATATTGTAAATTAAGTGTAACCAATGTTGACTTCTCTAAATGTGTAATATGTAAACGGATATCCATAGAAAATGCATTAGCATATATTATAATGTATGTAAATATTTTATGAAGCGTTCGAAAAAATTTTATAACGATGAGAGTTTTATTAATATGTAACCATTTGTATTTAGAATACTGTGGCAAAACCCCCATCCTCATTGCATTTCATTTTGTTTTGTATTATATTATAATAATCTGTATATTAATCCTGAAATCTCGATTTACTATATATAACCAGTATAGCCACTTGACTGATACCACATAGGTAAATAGAATATCTAATAATGTCACGAAAAAGATTGAATACTAGTATTTAAGTTACTTCAATAATGAACGTGTTCTGTTATGTTTATTGTATGATACAAAATAAAGCTTAATACAAGCTTAAATAATGTTGACAGTAAGTATTAGTCTTCGCGTCATGATGTTGTAAGAGTTTGTGTGTCGTTCCTTGTGTTAGTTTTTGTACGGGCCATTTTGTCATGGTGCCCTTAAACATGACATATCTACATTGTTTACAACATTCTTTGTTTGAACATCTCTTCAATTTATATTCGCATCCTACCATTAGGCTATGCTGGAACTGTTTATGGGATTTTCCAGAATTATAACGCAGGTTGATAAGCAAAACAGAGAAAAGGGAGGCGACACGTTGAGTTAAACCAATCTTTCAACATTACCACTGATGAACAGCTTCAATAAAACCGAAGCTGCTGTTTTCTCGTGCAGGCTATGCTTCCTGAGGGCTTTCCCGTTTATCAGTTTAATGATAACATTATATGTTTCAATAATGATATCAAAAGGAAAAACAAACACTTGATTGCTTCCGTACAATTACGCATTTGTTTGTTTTCTTGTATTGTTGAAAGCCGGTTACCTCATTATCAATTTCCACGAACACGCGACGAAACCAACTGTCATTCTGTTAATAAAAACAAAAACATATTTATTTAAACCATATCGTATTATATGTTGAAGTGCTTTCGAGTGATTTGAGTTGTTTAACAATCGGACGATGTAAGCGTTGTTAAACAAAGGGACATATTAGATCAAATTCTCTTTTATATTACATTCAATGTTTTTGAAAGTGTCTCATTGAAACTGAGTTCAAAGTCGTTTGGACTGAACATTTACTTAAAATAAAAAGTTAATATTTATGTTACAATGTTCAAGCAATCACCATGGTCTGTATTTTCTGTATCGAGGCAAGTGAATGATGAACTATACTGAAATTTATTCTACTAATCAATTTTAAACAAACCTTTGTTTATAATTACAAGTGTTTGACGGCTAATCAATTCAGAAACAATCAGCACAAAAAAAGGTCCAACCCCTCTGCAATATGCGTCACGGGCTAGCTTATGACTGGATTTTATATTCGGCGTCAGCAACGACGGGGGTATCCATAACCACGCCCTTACTCGGCCTTAGAAAGGTGGCTAATTTGTTTAACAAAAACTAATTGTGTCTAAAATAATGTGTTAAAGTAGGTTGTGGAGTCAATAATTTGCGCAGTTGAGATATAGACGGTAAGAAGAAAGCTTCGTGTAGCTACGCTATCACGGACATGGCTTTCTGGCTTGAACATTTCGTTAGAACTTCAATTGTTTTACTTTTAACCATCTCTATGTGTAACGCGAACATTCAAAGTGTGACAACAAGGTTTACTGAAAAGAAGAGTGTGGCCACAAGCCACACAACTCTGCAGAAGATTTCGAAAATAAAGTGTGTGGAAAGGTGTAACAAGGAGAGACAGAATGGCAGATGCACTTTAGCAGGATACGACAAACGAACGAAGACGTGTTACATCAGTGACGATGACCCAATGAATGTCGTGGATACCGACGATGAGATAACTGGTGTCTTCTTCTATGGACCAGAATTGACTGGTATAATTTACCTTTCTTTTCTTTCAATTTATTAAATATTTGTGAACATTTTGTTCTTTAAAATAATCAGTTTTGCTAACTTTGAAGATGGTTGCATACAGATAAATTAAAAAACCACAAAGTATCACCGATATCGTGAACTTCAAATTCTTAAAAAAAACTCTGATTATCTTTGAATAGTATAAAATGCTTAGTGAGTGACTTGAAAGTGCTCCGTAATGCTATTTATTCATTTACATTAACTGAGTGAAATTTTAAACATAAATCTGTAATATAAATATACAAATTATCGGAAAGTTGTAATGAAATAACTTGATTTTTTAAAACGTTATAGCCTCAGTCCGGGAACTTTATGAATGACCCTCGTACATGTAGTGATAATGACACTGTCAACATAATAAAGGGACTAAATAGATCATATCAGTTGTAATATAAATAATACAAGTCTGTGTAAAGTGATATTGAAACTGTCCACCTAATGATGGGCCTTCATGAGCAAGTTAAGAGGTGTGTCCTATTGTCCACCCCTGTCAAACTGAGATGGGACCTAAAGACAACGCTGGTAAAACTGGGACCGTATGTCCACCGCTGTCAAAATGGCATGGGGCCTTAGGCTCATGGTCTCCTTTGTCTCGCCCCCACCCATCAGTTTTCAGGGCCATACAGATTGCTCGCTGTACGTGTACGCATAGGGCTGATACGGCTTCCAACAATACAAGAAAGAAAAACAAATGCGTTATTGTACGGAAAAAAATCACGTGTTTGTTCTTCCTTTTGATATCATTATTGAAACATAATGTTATCATGTTGAAAGATTGGTTTCACTCAACGTGTCGCCTCCCATTTCTCTGTTTTCTATATCAAATGGTTACATATTTATAACATTCATATCGTTATAAGAAAATTCGAACGCTTCATAAACATATTAACATACATTGCTAAAACAATGTCATCTTAAGATGCAACCAGTTCACTGAATTGTAATACACTTGGATTTTTATAATAATGTATATGCTAATGCATTTTCTATGGATGTCCTTTTGTAAACATATTACACATTTCGAGAAATCAACATTGGTTACACTTAATACACTATCGTTTTTAATGTGGAATACTAATATATTACAACCCGGGCGGACTATTGGGGTTTGGTTCATTACATGTAAACATGTGTATCAATATTTAAACTAAATTGACCAATTTACAATTCCGCGTGACCGCTAGCTCAGCTTAAATCCTACGTGAAAATATTTATCATCAAGGTGAAAAAGCTCATTGGGCTAATCAGTGGATGTATTTGAAACGCGTTTAATAGTCTACTTTGATGGGAAAAGGTTCGAAAACAAAAGTTTATTTTTCAATATGATTTTTTTCTGTTCTTATGTATATAATGTGTGAGTATTCACGTTGGGCTATGTGAATGTACCGAAATACAGTATTTATAACAATTAAACATATAAGTCTTGAATTCTAAATGTACTGAGTTTGGTAAACGACAGATATGGCATGATATGTGGACAAGGTGATTAAAGCATCAAACTTTCACCAAAGGTGGATAAATTATTCTAATTCTAAAACTGCGAGGAGACAAGCATGCGAGGCCCCCTGTCCTTGTGTTCGGAGGCCAAAAAAGGGGTCACATATTTAAACAAAGAAATTCCAAATATTTGTTAAAATAATAGAATATGCACTGTGTACAAAAAGACATGTGGTAAGGCTTAATTATGAATTGTTTTTAATTTTTATTTCTTTGAAATCATAATATATTCAAAGCAAAGTACACACGTATACAACATAGTGCATGCATATATGAAACAATGTTTCGTATAGATATACAGAATGAATATGGTTGATTTTAAGATGGAAAGTGGAAGCTGTAGAGTAGTAGTAAGTGCATGGTGATGAAGGAGGTGTTAGTTTTAAGTGCAGAGGGATAGGAACGTAATTAAGAAGGAGTCGACGTTAACGTTACCCAAACAATTATGATAACATTTAAATTTGGTTTTTTTATGCTTGCCATTTGGCATTATAAACATTTAATTTATTATTTATGGTAGCTATGATTTCTTTTGCCACCATTCTATTTTTATATACGTTTGAAAAACTGTGATTACTGTTATTTGATTAGATTTTTATATATAATTCGAAGATATTTCAATCTAATAATAAAGTATTTTGCTAAAAGTATAACCTACTTGGCAATCCAACTTTTTGTTTCATAGCAATTCTTAAATAAATCAGCAACACAAAATTGCAATTTTAAACATTTGAGATGCATTTATTCTATAGGTTTACTTTCTATAGGTTTGCTTTGTTCAAACGAAAATCTAACCCGTGGTGCAGTATAATAATATGCATATTTTAGACAGTCTTGTGATATTTACTTTATTTTTATCATTTAATTACTTACACACTAATTTTAACAAAAGTAACAAAATAACTATGTTAAAAATACAAAGTGGCAGCATGTTGAAGAATACATTTTGAGAAGCTTGCAAGGATGCTGGTGCCTGTGCATGCCGTAATTTTTTTATCTTCTTTATAGAAATGCAAAGGACAAACAACTGTTGTTTTGTTAACAATGAACAATTTAATAACAACAATGACATAACAATGAAACAATAAAGTTTCTATGATTCAAAATATGCAAGCATGTTAAAATAGAAATTAAATCACCAGGCAAGTTACAAATGTCATCAGAGAAATTGGAAATGTCATCACACATTATAACTTTATTTGCTGTAATAGATCTACCTCTAAATAATTTACAGTTCCATGCAATTCAAATATCTTTACAATTCTTTTTTTTGCCTTGACAAAGCTTTCACGCCTGGATATTTTTCTTTTAATATTTTGTTCACAATGGATGGCGATTTATGCTTGTAATATAATTTAACCACCTCAGCTTCGTCCGCCATTTTGTTTTTTTTTGCAATTTTGATGACATCATCAAAATTAGGCATGTCGTAACATGTCATGACATGCCTAGTTAATTGAAAATTAATTAATTTTCATTCAAAAAAATATTTATGTTTAAAAATGTCACATGTCAACCTGTCTATAGTACAGAACCGCATTTTTCTGTTGGCTCGGCTATCCTATGTAGGGCCTAAGAAATTCGTTTAAATCAAACAGAACTTATCATAGTTTTACAACTTACTATTTTTAAATTCGGACATTCAAGGATACAACTACGTGACGATTCTAATTCGTTACAGGCAACGTGTGTTTTTCAGAGGAAGCATTGGTTAACGGAAACAGCCCTATTCCTGACGCCTCTATGACGGCTTCAAGTGATAGGGGTCTTAGTTGGAAGCCGTACGATGCGCGGCTACATGGCTCAACCGCCTGGTGCGCTTCGACTGAAGAATGGGGTACCGTTCCTCCAAATTTCTACATTCAGGTAAGTCGTGTAGAAATATATAATTATAGAAAAAAACAATACCAACAGTAGTAAAATGTTTTGTACGTTCTTTACTACAGTAAGTAAAAAACCAAAAACATTGTATTCGGCTATTTTTGGTGTTTAAAGGGTTTTCTTGAGAATTACTTGTACAAGGCGAACGCATTATATTGAAGCGTTTTGCAATCGACATTGGTCTTTTTTCCCGTTTAAAGGTTCAATTGTTGGCTCTGAGCACAGTGGTAGCGGTGGAAACGCAAGGCAAGGCAGGCGGGATTGCACGAGTGACGTCATACCGTCTACAGTACAGCGTCGACTGCGGTGCTTTCAGCGGGGTGTTGGATGCGGCTGGCAATGAAGCGGTGTGTAAACACATAATACATATAGATTGATATATTTTAATTTCTGAATACATACATATAAGCTGTTTGTCGCTAATACGTGAATTTAGACTTATACATGAAATCAAAATTGTAATTTGGCTCGGTAAAAATAAATTTACATATCAGCCATGTAACGTCATGCATGTTATGTTTAAGCTAGTGAGTGGTTTATAATTTTGATATCGATTGTTGAACAACTTACACCTTAATAACAGGTAATGACTTTTGACACTCATTTCCATTATTGAACGTGATTGGCCGGTATGAGAAGCCACACCTTAACGATCTAGCATCTGATACTATTGTGTAATGTTTTAAAATAAGCATAA
>Ga0224511_10003146_pt1 | contig 11673 bp, 6 predicted proteins | sample SF_May12_sed_USG_2_FD_169988 | JGI IMG/M metagenome (GOLD analysis project Ga0224511, IMG submission 169988) | Sediment microbial communities from San Francisco Bay, California, United States - SF_May12_sed_USGS_8_1 | ecosystem: Environmental > Aquatic > Marine > Sediment | place: USA...
ACTCTTGACAAAAATATATATAAAAAGAATAAAACTAATACATGACTACTTATGCTGCTATCCAAAACCCGACTGATTGGAATTGAAAAAAAAAATATAAATGGATGGAGAAGAGAAAGGCGAAATCACGTGACATTCACAAATGGCAGAAGCAAGTACAGTTTGTCTTATTAAATAAAACTATTGAAGATGTGAAATAAAGGTAATTTTTATGAAACCATTTAAGATGTGAAATAAAGGTAATTTTATGACAGTTTCTTAATCTATTGTTAAACAGTTTATTTGATTCCGAAATGATGTGATTTGAATCAATTTAGCAAACCAACATTCATCCACAACTGTAACCCCTTTTTGTTATTTCCGTTGTTACCCCTATCATGATTGAAAGGCTATTGCATTTTCTGCAATTAATTTTAACTAATTTTGAATTATTTCCTGTCATTTTCATAAACATATATGTTGTAACTTATAACATACGCACTTCTATATCAGTACAGCAATTCATTTATAAGAAATCCTACGTTAGTTAAGTATATACTTCCTGTTTTGGGTGAGTATAGTTCTGTATCGAAATTAGTCAGTTTACTTTCACAAAATGTTATGCAGTTAGATCTATATCCATACTGAATTTTAAATTTCCGGAGTGACGTCATCATTTGAGATACACAAATGGTTGAAATTGGTTTGTTAGGTTCTTCAAGTTACAACGTTGTGTAAACACATTTATTCTGATGTAATTTTGTCTCAGAAACAATCACTTGTCAATTCAAAAATAGCAATATAACAATTAAATTTTTGAGGGTGGCGTATTCGACCTAATATGTCACACGTGTGACATAAACGTTCCGTGACATAAACAGTCCGACAAGGCGCATCTTGTTAGTATTACTTTACCAAACTCAGTTTACAACGTCACAGACTTCAATAATTAAAGATAATAATTGCGTCAAGAATATTCAGCTGCAGTTTAAAACTGTTTCAACACAATATCATACTTACAAATACCTTTTTTTCTTTGAAACAGTTGATTGACTATAACATCCTGAGTGAGTGTTGTAGACAAACAAGTCCAAAGTGTTAATATAAATTGAAGAGATGTACAAACAAAGAATGTTGCAACAGACATTTAACTGATTACAATCAATGTGGATGCTTTTAGGAACATGAAAAGCCTTCACTTACAGTCATGTATGTTGGTTGCATATTATAACAGTATATCTTTAATGTTTGCCGATAGCGACAACATCAAGCGTTTTGTATTAAAACTATAGGACCTATAGACTTAGCACAAAATCAGATAAATAATATTTTGTGATGAAGGAAAAAGCCATAAGTGATAAAGGAAGGCAAGTGATAAAATAAGCCGTAGTCATTGTGCCACAAAGAAAACTCAAGTTGTGATGTTGCAAGTGGGTACATTATTGTACATGATGGTGCGATGATATATCTGGTTTTCGTGAGGGCGACACGCTGTATAACAACACTGGTCACCTGCTGTAAGGCAGCGCACGGAGAGGTCCTTGTGTCTGCACGAGCTATTCACGTTGCGGCCATAAATGCCCTGGTACGCACGCTCGCGGTAACACGTGCTCGTGTCACATGGCTCTAGAAAATCATACATCGATGGGTAGTCTACGCCGCTTAGAAACTTAAAAGGACACTCCAGAACTTTGCTTTCATTTCCAACACATTTGACATATCCCAGAAAGTTGTCGGCTTGTCTGTCAGGGTAGCGTGGCGATCGGTATTTGATGTGATTCAGTGTGCGGTAGTGTTCCTCCAACATCAACACACCGTCCACGTATCCAAGTTCTCGACACGCCACAATGGCTAGAGGGTCGTGGATGTTGTTAGTCACGTGCAACTGACAAAATGCGCCAGGTGTACCGTCCATCTCGTACACAACACGCCCGCTACCAGACGCCGTCACATTGTCGAGCCTGAACTCTATCCATGGTGTAACCAGACGCCGAAACTAACAAAACTATGGATATCAACTTCCAGAGTAAAACACAGAACGGGTTTATCATGATTATGAACATAAGGGGCAAAACATTGTTTAAGAAAGGCGCCTATACATGTATTTAGCACTAATTTACTTAACTACAAGTTCAACTAGTGGAAAAACATTAACGGGTCACCAAAGTGCTGGTACAGTTGGATATAAAGATGCAAGATATCAACATAAATTGCTGTGAAAAAGCTATCATATGCACTTGTGTTGGTGAGGATACACCGGCTATGCATGTATGTTACACATTTGTGTGTGGTAAAACCTGTGTGGTAGCACTGGATGGCCGCATCATCGTTTTCTAGATAGCAGTTTTGTGGGTGGTGGAAGGTGCGGTACCACGGGCCGGATGGCGGCCGCTGGAACTCCGGCACATCGTATTCATACTCCCCTACTGACGTCAGCCGCATTGGACAGTCCGTGACGACCGCTTCACCTCCCTCGCAGTTTAAGCTTGAGATGTACATCTGAACCTTCAGAGAGCCGAACGCCCAACGCGGCAACCTTCGACCCGACGTAAAGTTTAACTGACGACACAGAACGGCCGCAAAATTGTCGTTAAACCACCCGCACAAATTACCGAGTTTGCCGTCGAGAGTACACTGAACTCTCTCATTCTTCTCTGTTGTTCCATTAACCAGTAAAAATTCAAACCTATGCTCAAAAAATTCTTATGTAAGAGTATCAAGTTACATTACCTGAAACGTATTGTTTGCGTTCAATGTTGCCCTGCCGTTGTAAAACAAATGCGTTGGTTAGTGTTAGTAGGCGTAACGAGCCTACCTTTGTTGTAGCACTGCACTGCCGCGTCCTGTGAGTGTGTCCGGCACGTGTAATACGTACTGCGTGACACAAAGTTCAACCGCCCGCGGTCTTCATACAGAGCGTCTTTGGGTTCTATTTTCACTCCACAGGAAGGAAGTCCATTTCGTTTCCATGACATCGGATGTATGGCACGAGGATCCTCCCTGTGCCCTCGCCAAAATACCCGTTCTCCAAAGCCCGACCGCTGGTGTATCCCTGGGAGTTGCAAAACACGTGTGCCGCGTTATCGTCGAACTTGGACGTGCCACAGACGGTTCCCCACTCGCCGTCCACGTGCATCTCCACGCGGCCGGACAGCGCGCTTGTGCCGTTCACCAACCTAAATGTGTAGCCTATCACCGGCACGGTGGGATATTGATGATAACAAGCGAGTGCATGGTGGCAAGCATGATATATACGTGATCAATAGTAAACAGGGCGGTGAACGATAGTAAAGAGGGCGGTAAATGGTAGTTATAGGGGAAGTACACGATAGATAAAATGGCGTTTAACAATAGAAAGCAGAGCGGTTAACAAAATTATAGTGAAACGGGCGTAAGACTATAAACAGGGCGGGAAAATATAGTAAACAGGGCGGGAAACAATAGTAAACAGGGCGGGAAGCAATAATAAACATGGCGGGAAACAATAGCTTACAGGACGGGAAACAATTGTAGACTGTGTTTACATCGCAATCATATTAGTTATCATCTAATTATATTATACTATAAAATGTGTTAGATAGATAAGAATAATTTAATTAGTTAAGTGTTAAGTAGCAGTGTGGTAGCATTTGGTTTAAGAAAGGAAATTTAAAGATGACAGCACATCGTTTATTATTTTCCATAATCAAATGATCAATGTAAACATTCAAATACTGACTTAAACATCAATACTAATTAATCTATATACGTTTTGGTACTTTAAAACTTGAAATTCGACTGATTTCCAAATACAGTTAATTTCACTCATACCTGACCTCTGGTAGCAGTAAACTCCAGCGTGCATATCAGAGCGACAATCGCGGACGAACCCCCACCGGATGTTGCCGCAACGTCCCAGGTAGCTCTCCTGACCCGTACAATTCACCTGCGACAACCACGGAATCCCTGCAAAATGTAAATTAGGAATTTGTATAGACATGTGCAATTTATGGGTTAGCTGTCGTGACCATTTTGTGGCCATGAACATCCCCCTGTGCTCCTTTGCTAACAGCTTTTTTGTGGGGTTTCTTATAATTATAAACGTTTAATGTGCTAATTGGTTAGGTCAGGGAACCATGGATATATTATTCCGACACGTAGCATCCCGTAATATGATCACTTTTGTGTTTTGTAAGTATTACAGCTTAAGTAGTATCATATTACGATATTTAACCTGGCCGCTCCAGTTACCGAGTGATTTGGAACCGCTGTATCTCGACTGGAAGAAGGTGAATCCCCCAGTGAAACCCATTTCGCGACATATAACGGTAGAGTCGGCGTCGTCGAACCCGTCGGCGCAGATGTAGCCCCAGATGTCGAAGTGCCGGACTGCCACCGTGCCCCGGTTGTGACTGTCTAGTCGCAATTCGTATTCTACAACCAGTGTCAGACTTATAGATACACAGTGATTACATACGGTAGTATTTACTTACAAACACCTTAAAGAGACCAGAGCAGAGAATTTTGGGTTGGAAAGTACTTATCTAAAAATATAATTTAGACATTACAGTAGTCTCAGTGAAGAAATGTGATGTTAAATGTCTTACTCTTAAAATTATTATGACAACATATTTAGAACGATGAAACATGCATGAAAACTAAGTTCAATTCTCTTTCTGTCGCATGGACAAAAATGATTTTCTCTAATATTGACTGGTGTATTGAAAACATGTCCAGGTTTGTGCAGAATTTTCTCCAAAACTTTCACGTGGTACCTAAATTTTAAGCTTACTACTGATGAACAGCTTCAATAAAACCGAGGCTGCTGTTTTCTTGTGCAGGCTATGCTTCATGAGGTCTTTTTCTTTCATCAGTTTAATATTACTTACTACAGCTGGTGTTTAGTGCCTGTGTGGCGGCTGTAAAAAGTCGCCCCGTACTACATCATTGTGTAGTCAATTTTTTCTGGTCCTCAGGGATCATGGAGTGTACATGTATGTTGTTTACATTTAAAAATGGAGTTCTGCTCATGCGCTAGGGGGCGTCAGTGATGTGGCATCATTCATTACTACTGATGAACAGCTTCAATAAAACCGAGGCTGCTGTTTTCTCGTGCAGGCTATGTTTCCTGAGGGCTTTCCCTTTCATCAGTTTATTATCACGCAGTTATTTAGATTATTTGGGATACTTTGGGATTGATTCCTATTTTTAGGCCCAAACTATGCTCTGGGGGCGTTTTAATACATATTTAAAGGGATGTGTGCTCATGTCACAACGCTTCTAGAATATTATTATCAGTATTTAATCTGAGACAAAGGGAAGTTCTAAGGAAAGAAAGATTCCATGTTGAAAACAGCAGCCTCGGTTTTATTGCGGTTATAAAATATGCCTCACTTGGTCATTGACGCCCCTAGCGCATGAGCTGAACTCTTTTTTCAAACCTTAACAACATACATTTTAAGATCCCAGAGGACCAGACAGAGTTAACTACACTATAAATAAGTTAGTACGGGCGAATTTTTCAAGCAGCCACACAAGCAATACACAGCAGCTGTAGTAAGTCAAAGTTAATCTGAAAACACGTGAAGTCATGAGGTCGAAAATAGCATATTGTCAAGAGTACAGGTATTCTTCAGATGGAAAAGAACCGAGCACAAAACACCGCATCCCGGTACACCTAAACTAGCGTATTAGCTAAATTAAAAAAATACTTTGAAACTCGTACCTCCGCTAGCTGGCTGATCAGAGCAAGCCACCGACGCATACTTTCCGCTGACACAATCGGACGCAGCTATGGAGTGCGTGCAGTTGAGTATAGAGCTCTCGTCGCCCGAACACTTGTGGTTGCGGTACCCAATGTCGTACTTCATATCTCCGAACGCCGAGCAGCAGACGCTAATGCCGTGATGGAAGCCAGCCGACTGACACACGACACGTGCCGCCACGTCATCAAAGTCGTCTGCACACACTAGCTTGTAGTCATCCGTGGTGCCGATCTGCACCGCCCCGTATTTTACATTAGGAACAAGACGAACTGCGGGAGAAAAATGTTTTTAAAATGTTAATGCGTCTTTTTAAAACACTGTTTTTTGTCAAATCTAGGCGGTCAGTCTATCTTAGCTTCACCAGTATTGGCCTCTTGTACTCTTGTACTTCGCAAGCGATTTGCTGCCTTCTTACGTAAGTCAACTGTGTGTTGTGGGGGGGGGAATGAATCACACAGAGAGCAATGTCTATACCAATTATCATGGAGATAGTTCGCTGCCACCGTTTGGGAAGGAGAAGCATTTCACCGGTACAAAATTAACATTTACATTAAATTGCGTAAATAAAATCTAAAAAAAAAGTAAGTTTCTAAGTCTAAGTTCTAAGGTCGCTATTACATGTGTCCATAAGTTGACGGATAGCCATCCGAAAGGTGTCCGTTAAAACGCATGGTACCTATTACATGTGTTCGTAAAGTCATGCGTTTTAAATCCCTCGGCCTCATAGCTTGTAAACCATGTAAAAATTGAATATCTTCGATTTAATTTGCTATCTAGTTCATTTTTTCATGATCGCATTATATGTATATTAATATAACACACATACTAGTGTCACTTTCATTAACTTTTTTCTACTGTCTCAAAACAACACAACACTTATTTCAACGACTGTAAAATATTGCTGCTGTCAAAGTGTTGGGGCATTAAAAGGAGTGCTTTCTAGCTATACCTCAATAAGAATGTAATGCTCTTTCGCATTTTAGCGAAGTTTCACTTCAAATTATATATCAATATAAGTAAAAAATGAAACGGACACCTTCCGTTAACGAATAGCAAACGCGTACATGTAATAGATCCAAAGATTTCTTTGTTGAGCGTTTTTTTTACGGATAGCCTTCCGTCAATTTGACGTACACACGTAATAGCGGCCTTTAAAAGAAAAAAGGAAATCATGGTTTGCATGAATCAGTTTAAAGTTTAAAGTTCGGTCAGTGATTTCTGACGAATTTAATGAGTAGAGAATTGTCCGGACGTAGGTTTTCACGCAGGACAAATTTAATGAGATAAAAATTATCCTGACGAAGATTAGTCCGGACGAAAATTAGTTCGGACGAAGATTACAGTGAAACCCCTCAATTAAACTGATGAAAGGGAAAGCCCTTTGTTCCAAGAAAAAGTGGTCTGATTTGAGGGGTGGTCTTAATTGCGAAAATGAGGACCAGTGTTTATACACGATTTTTTTTTTAGATTTATCGCTACCTATTTGTAAAGGTGGCACTTACAAAAAACGTATACACATGTTTACAGTACTTTATGATGCACATGAAAATGTTCATATCTAATATGCACATTACTAAAAAAACATTAAACAGCATGTTTTGTAAGCTTTAGAAAGAAAGCACATATTGATTTTCAGATAATACATGTGTCACTACTTTAGCAAATGAAACATTCATATTTGATCATTGATCACTGAAGCCGATTAGCATTTAGCAAATAAAAAAATTATATTTAATCATTTATCACTGAAACTGACTATATCACTATTTATATTATTTTGTTGCGGCTGATTGCTGGTTGGATAAAAGGGGTTAAATTTATTAGTAAACCCTTGTTTTGTCCGGAGAGACTGGTCGTAATAGTGGAATAGCGGGGTGGTAGCAATTTAGGTATTAGTGGCCATTGAATCAATAAAGAATTATTTAGTTAAAAAACAAATGGTCCTAATTGAGGGGTGGTCGTTAGGAAAGGTTTCACTGTAGTCCGGACAAAGATTAGTCCGGACTAAGATCAGACCGGAGGACGAGAAGCAGCCTACCTCTGTCGGTGCAGTAGACGCTGGCGTCATACGTGTGGTTGCGGCAGTACGTTAAACTCACGTTGAAACCGCTGTTCTCGCACGACCATATCGACTTCTCGTCGCCGTCACAACGCACGTAATACAACCACGACGGCCCTGCACGACAAAAATCATGATGATAGCAAGTGACAGACGTCTATCTACGTTACGTTATAGACACTAAATATGTAACGTTACTATACGTAAAATACTAGTAACGAACACTAGTATACTGTGAAAAAAAGTTTAGCACGGGTAAATTGTTACAAGTATAGTAGTTTTATAACAAATGCTCAGAATGAAATAAAATCAATCTATAGTGGACAAATAATAATTTATTCAACAATTGTTCTTGTCGTTGTATAAAACTGATCTGTTATGCTCTGAGATGAAGCGATTACGACGTGAGATTAACGTAATATAGTGATCTTAATTGGCAGTAGATTTCCGAGGACGACCAGTAAACGGGAGGTCTTTTAACGATCCTGTTGCGTTGAATTTGTCCGAAGACGTGAAATTGTACAGTGGCTTACATCAATATTACGCGCCACATGTGTCACGGCCATTCCGGCTTCAAGCATGCCTAAAGCCCGATTACGTTGCTCTAACGTCATGCTGCGGTTCTTTCCTAGTTTAGAATTTTACTCATCTAACAATGGACTTTTGATAATTTTTGCAAGCCGATCACATTGCACATGTTTTTAGATTGAATATGGATTAGTATTGTGTAAACCTAACTACCATACACAAACCTAACGTCGCACGTGGATAACGTTTTAAAGTAAAATACCGATGAAAATTAAGTCGGATTATATTCCAAGTGGCCTGTCCGTAATGAATAATCAATGATATTTAGATACATGTTTATAGCTTTAGCAAAGCAAGAACATAAAAATATGTGCTAAATTTATTGTTCACAGTATTTATTATAATGATTCACTTTTTATAAAAGTTATTAATATTACTTGCATGTATTAAGAATTAGAAAATAAATAGATTGAAAACAGAATATCAAGTACTTAAGCATAGTTTCAACATCAGAGAAACCTTATATTGTTATTTAGTGGTAATATGTAATCTTTAACTAGGATTCTTTTGGCTTTCATTATCTAGTATTATTAACTTAAATTATCCTTCAACGAGAAATTTACAACATACTATAAGGTCCGATTATTTTGAATGTTGGACAGTCAATATGTTATAAGATGAGAAAAAGAAAAAGTCGAGGAATCAAAGCTTATTGCAGCCTCGGTTTTATTGAATATGTTCATCAGTTGCAAAAAAGATGGCACACCGACGACGTCAATGATGCATGAGCAAACCACTATTTTTAACCGAAACAACATACACCCATGACTGAAGAGAACCAGACAATAGACCTACACAATGATGTTGAATGTGCCAACATTTTAACGCCGCCACACAAGCACTAGAAACCAGACGTATCTTAAGTAAAAACTCAGTTTTATAACGCCGTGCCTACCTTCGCCAGGCCCGTAGTGTGAGTTAGGCTGGGCGTAGCCGTCCTGGTACCCCAACTGCTTGCAGACGACCTTGGCGTCATTGTCGGCCCAGTTGGAGTCGCAGATGGTGCCCCACTGACCGCCGAAAGAAACCTCGACACGGCCGTTGGACGCCAAACTGCCATTCACTAGGCGCACTTGGAAACCTGCAGTACAACATATTCACTGGGTACAATCAAAGCGTCATAGGTTGTGGTTCTCAACGAAGACATGTAGCTGTAACTCAACGAAAACTTATGAAGACAGCTTAATTTTATCCTCAAATTGAATTTGACTTCGTTGAGAAACAAATACATTAAAATATGTGTGGTGCTCAACGAAGACCACTTTTAATGTATATGTTTCTCAACGAAGTCAAATTCAATTTGAGGATGAGGATCATGTTGTTTACATGAGTGTTCGTTGAGTAACAACTACACTGTCTTCGTTGAGAACCACAGCCTGTTACGCTTTAATTGTACCCAGTGATACTTGTAACAATCAAACTGAACAGATGTCTCTGTTGTTATGTTGTGCATAAATATGTACCCTCTTCGTAATAGAATATCGTGGTGTGTTCAAACGAGCCATTATTTTGGCATTTGGATTCGGCAATTGTAGTTTTTAAAAATATCACTGCCAATTTTAAATATATCAGGGCGAAAGTACCATTAAAATAGATCTAGAAACATTATTTAAGAAGTTATTAAGTTCTTATTTTATTATATTGTTGACGTTATGTAAACATTCAAATCTGTTAATCTTGATAGTGATTTGTAACGTTGAGTTGGTATCTTGGTGACTAAGATGACATAAACACTAATGTTCGTCGATCAAGGGGGCAAAATGTGCGCTAATATTACGCACATTTGTTGATGAGTAATTGTCCCACCTGGTCCCTCGTAGCAGTAAATCCTGGCGGCCATGTGTTTGGAGAGGCATGCGGCGGTGGGTTTGGGCTGATAAGCACACTCCTGCACCGTCTTCTCGGTCCCCTTACAATCCACGTTCGACATCCAGATTGGGGTGCTCGTTCCTGATACCGCAATTATGACATTAGTGTATGGTACATCATACTCAGCCTGTCGTGTAAATACACGTGTGTAAACATACGCTCGAACCTGTCACCGCAATCGCAAAATGTTGAAGAGTGTATGCGTTTACAGAAATATGTGTGCTACTTGTTGTGCCTGCTTGACTTGTATCTGTATTAACCTTGTGTAGTCTACTTGGGCTACACAGCTTTCTGAACATCTCTTTATTACTATGTATGTTAGTTATATCCAGCAATTATAAGTATTTGCGCTATTCAATATGACGTAGGTAACCGAAAAATCAATTGATTATATCACAATTGTATGTATATTTCTGAAAATAATTATAATGTATAGGAGGAAATGAGAAAAATACGCGTCCAACTGAAATTCACTAGAAATCTACTAGATAGCCATAATGGATCCCAAACAAGCTCACCCGGGCATTCGCTCATGTCAAATCTTTCAGGTAGCAGTTTTTTGCCCGGCGGGAAATGCAAGAGGAGAGCAAATAAAAAGCGCCCTTCCAACAAAATGATTGAATGTCGTGGTGCCGGGTGACCTAAAGTCCCTTCACAGACAAAAACCTTACCCGAGTACTGTGGACCAAAGGCGACGCCGCCCCCGGAATAGCCGATCTGGCGACAGAGGACGTCGGCGTCGGTTTTGTCCCAGCCGTCGGGGCAGATGATGCCATTCATGCCGTGCTTCTCCACCACCACCGTTTCCGGGAAACTGTCCAACGGCAGCACCTTGATGTCTGTTGATGAGAATGTTGAAGGAGTCAGTATTGTTAATACCTATTCGCTTTGAGTTTGTTTTATATTATACAATTATTGACTGTCTGTGAGGTGTATATTGAGTCTATACTTGTCATATCGTATAGCTGTTACCTCATATTTAATCCTGGAATTCATAACTGACGCTTGTAGATATATTCATTCAATCATTCAATTCATTTTAAATGAATAAAGTGTAAATGTTTTACTTGTATTTCACTTATAAAATGTCAAAATAGAAGTATTTTAATTTAATTTCATAATAAGAAAACAACACTAAACTTCAAAGGGAAGACGACTTATGACAACTTTATGTTCATTTTATTTTATTTTATTGTTCGGTGCTGCATATCGAACAGTACGGAAGTGATTTCTTAGTTGTTTAACTTGATGTTGCAGGATTTAAACAAATTTACACAAATTTAAATGTGGTTTCTAGAGTTTGTAAAGCTATTTTGAAGAAGTATTTGATATCTAATACTTTTGTCTGGATGTATGTTGTCTACATCCACAAAAAGATGGAGAAATAGAAGCAGAGTAACCAGAGTGTCGAAATTCTTTCACTGAAACTTACAG
>Ga0224511_10003147_pt1 | contig 11673 bp, 11 predicted proteins | sample SF_May12_sed_USG_2_FD_169988 | JGI IMG/M metagenome (GOLD analysis project Ga0224511, IMG submission 169988) | Sediment microbial communities from San Francisco Bay, California, United States - SF_May12_sed_USGS_8_1 | ecosystem: Environmental > Aquatic > Marine > Sediment | place: USA...
TCAATCCGCCATAGCGACGCTTATTGATGACGGCGATTTTAAACCGGAGGTCGGAGTTCGCTGGCAGATGGGTGACCGTGACCTGAACAGTGCCATCCGGGTTCTCGATAGCCTCAACTTCATTCTATAAAGGTAAAATGGTAATTCCGGTGATAGGATCGAACCACGAATGGACTAGACAAACAATCCGAGTCACAACCGGATTAGTCCTATTTAACGCAGGGTACTGGGGTTAATTTGTTTAAGCGAGATGGCGATGTTATATGATGAAAAATGAGACCAGGCTAAATCACATCGGATAAAACCAATCAGTAATAATAGATACTTGTGAATGCGCCTGTATTAGGCGTCTTTTTTTATGAGTGCAGGGGGGAATTCCCAATGGCAACCTTATGACTCATACCAATCACTGTCCCTTAGCCGGTTAAAACAATTACCTACCTGATCGAGTTTCCGTTCCGCCATGGGTCGTCCCTCTTTTTTCACATTCCTCAGTACGACATAAAATGACCGTGTGTCAAAGAACTCGTCCTGGTCCACCATCTTCTCATATTGAATCTACGCGACAAATAAAACGGCAATGTATGACAAATCACCCGCCGGGGCTAACAGTGCCTACAGCCATGGTGTATATAGACATCAGATTTGCTTTGCACCTCCATTTCCACCACCCAACCAACCAAACGTGTCAAGAAGTTAAATACACAGATACATGTTATAATAGAAGCGCCGGTGATTTTACTAATTATACCAAAGTTGTCTTCAGTCGAGCACAAAATGGAATCCATTGTGACAGGGCGCATAGGATAAGATCATTAAACCAATGGTGTGTTTTCAGGATGATCCATAGTTTGCCCCAAGGAGTTAGTACTCTATGGTTGGGCCTCATTTTAATTCACAATTCAAGTTTTATGAGGAAGAAAGTGCCTTACAAATCGCACTGGGTCACCTAGTCTAGTAATGTGCTATCCATTAAGCCCACCCTTTAGACAACTCTGCTTACGAGGATCGGCGAACTCGTGTATGGAGATGAGAGACTGGATAATAGGGGGTAACCGCCTCACTTACCACATATCCTCTAAAGAAGCCCTTAGTCACAGCGTCCGACTCATTAACGGCATTCCACACAAATGTGGCATTTTCAGAGTAAACCATGTCTTCCCCATCTGGTCGTTTCTGAACGGCGAAACCCCGTACAGCTTGCGTAGGATCTGTCAAAAACAACAACCCAGTATCACAATCACCCCTGTTAAGAATAGCCGCATTCTGGGCAGATGACGACTAAAACAAATGGGTTTAGAATGACAGACCCCCCTCCCCAACCAGGAATTTGAGGATGGCCACAGGAAACCACCACAGTAGCATCTCACGACATCATGACAATGAGAAACCTGCCTTCGGGTAGAATACCTCAGTTTTTATTACAATCATATTCATTCAGCAAATCAACCGGTTAGTCACATATAACTAAGAGTTATCTTCTCTTACACAAATTTAGCCATGGGATGACAACTCTAATCATCACAGTACTAACTTACTGCGATGATTAGAGTTGATCACAGTACCATCTTACGACATCATGACAATGAGAAATCTGCCTTCCGGTAGAATACCTCAGTTTCTATTACAATCATATTCATTCAGCAAATCAACGGGTTAAAACTGTCGTGTATTATAACTAAGAGTTATTTTCTCTTACACAAATTTAGTCATGGGATGACAACTCTAATAATCACAGTGCTAACTTACTGCTTTCACCGCTGTAGCCGATGTAAGTTTTCTCTGGATCTGCCGAGGCACCATTATCGTTAACACTAAGCACTTTAAACTGATACGGCGTATATGTCTCCACATTGTCAATTTGCAGCTACAATATTGGGAGAGTGGATAAAAATTGCGGTTTCGGTCATGTGCGATAGAATCAGCATGTTGGAACAACCTGAGCTGTAATGGTATCATGACTTAAAGGATCTCTACACTTCAGTTGTTTGTGTTTAAGTAGGTACCTGAAGTTGTTATAACACTGCTGTGCCCATGTTATTTATTGATTAGAAAACTCTTTCTTTGTCTAAACTCGCATTAAAAACCCCCATGCACCAAGACAGAAAATTTTTTACCAACAGGGTTTTATGATGTAACATATGGAAAACTATTGGATCCCATACGGACGTCATGTAACCCCGCTGGTGAACCTTTTTAATTCTCATCTCCGTGAGAAAGGGCCAATATTTTGTATTTAGTGCGACAACAGTGACAGAATCATACCTTATACTCGATGAGATTGAGCTCTCCTGGGCGACCCAGACTACCCTCCAAAGCCACCACACGCTCTATGCACCACTCCTGGCTGGGTCGGCATGCCTTCCCCTTTGGCTTATAACGGACCTCATAGAAAAAGCCTGGCGCTCCATAATCATTTGGAGAAATCGGCTGAAACACACATAGACAGAACGTCAGGAGAGCGCGGAGCCAGACCTAAAAGGCTGCCTGCTGTTCACCGAGCTGGGAGGGGAGTGCTTGGGACAAACCGCCTGAGAACTTTGACCAAAGATCACAGACTGACTGCAGTTCACCGAATTGGGACAGACTGACCGAGGTTACCTATTGGACAGTGAAGTGGAGATGATTGATGAGACCACCTGGGTGGGGCTGTCACCAGCGTATCTCTATCCAAAAAATAACTGAGTGCTGAAAAATAGTTCATGTTATTGGCTAAAGAAGATGTAATCAAATTAATTCAATCTGGCCATGACAGCCTCCATGGGCTATCTTTATATACTAAGAGTGTTGGCAGTACCAACATATATATAGCTATAGAGTTGGTGGATCTTCTAAGAGGAATCAGGGGGGCCGAGGTCAGCCTGTTGGCTAGGGGTTGCACACCTCGGTTTTAGATGGCAACAAGATTGTGTAATGATGAGTTGACACTTACCTGCCAGGTAATGATGAGTTTGCTCTCACCCTCATCCAGGGTTTTGACCCCGCGTGGGTTCACAGGTGGCGTGCTGTCGGTAGTCGTGCATGTATCACTCGTAGCGTAACTCGGCTCGCTGATTCCGATACGATTCTGTGCCAGTACGCGAAATCGATATGTGTTGAATGGCTTTAGCCTGTGACAAAGTGACATGGAGTTTATAACAAAGTGGATGTGGTAAAGCGGAGAACAGGAAGCGGTTAGCAAAGAGAAAGTGGCAATGTTAGTATAGGAAAGACAGCCAGGGTTAGGGAAGCCGAATGTCAGTAGAGTATGCGCATCGGGGCACGGACCAAATGGGTAATGAGTTCACTCACACACTCAATCATGGTAGAGGGGCAATTTATTAGGTTGAGTAAGATTGTCAACAGTTTATGGAAGGGGGAAGGGCTTGGCAGGTTATAGTTTGTGCCATGGGGCGAAATGTTGCATCAGAATCAAATGGACGTGCTTAGGCTAGCAAAAGAACGTTTTGACATCAAGGTGACCTGTTGCCAGGAATAAGTGTTAAAACACCTACTGCTTAACTGACTAGTAATTGTTTTACTATTACTACACAGCATACACACTATGTGGTAAATGTGGAGAGCAGTAAAACATAGAGCAGCAATTATATAATCAGTAGTAACGTCTTCAACATACCCTCTGCACATAGAAAGAGAAGTAACTTTTATAAAGGTCTGCCGAGGTGACTGAGAAAACACACACACAAGGCGATTGGGAGAAGTGTGTGAAGCATTGGAGCCTATAGACTACCACTTATTGGGTCAGAAATTAGACATCGGCAAAGCTTTACATCATGGTGAAACAGCGATTCCGACATCGCTAACTTCTTAACAGTGAATGAATTTCCAGACGCCGATCTTGACTCAACTCACTAAAAAGCTAGTCACCCGGCGATTATCAACTGAGGAGCAAAAAAAGACTTACTTGAGATCGACCTGAGATTTTCGCTCGCCAATGCTGTCATCCATAGTGTACCAAAGCGACTGGTCGTGGTTCGTTTTGTATTGCACAATGTAGTTGGTCAAAGGAGCATTGTTATTAGCGCCGGGGCTCCATTTAACTCTGGCCACAAATGAGCCGGTGAGACAATACTCAATGGAGACAGAGATAGGATGGTCGGGCCGATCCTGCCAAGTAAAACTTAAGAGTAATGGAGGTACTAGTGGCTGGAGACGCAATGGAGATCTGGGGCCTAAACCTGCATTTCTGTCCGTTCACCACTACGACTTTCACATAGATATAAAACACTATATAAAACAATGAAAACATAACGTACATAATATTGTATGCCTAGTCTGGCGTCTCAATTGTTAACTCTAGAATCTACACCAAATATACTTAATAGAGAAAGATACAGTTTTAAAAACCTAAAACCTCTTATCTTATCAGTGACGTTGACCAACCTGAACTCGGAGTGTGGCGCTGGCTTCAGCCACATCAATTCCATTAGTGGCCGAGCACGTGTAACTGCCGGAATCCAGTGACTTGGGACCGGCAATCTGCAGCGAGTTGTCCTGCACGTTCATGAACATTCTTGTGTTCTCCGTGTAGTCAATGAAGTTGCCATCTTTCTTCCATCGAATAACTAAGTTCTACAACAAGGTAATTTTGGTTAATTTCGTTTCATGTTTTTTTCCTTCGGTCAGTCGCAGAGCATGGGAACATCTCTTCACACTGGCAAGGAACTAATATGCTCTGTACGATTTAGGCTCTTCTAAGGACTCATGTCGCTCCTGTCACTGAGATAACTTGCAACATAACCAATGGAGGAATTCATTGGTAGTGAGAAGAATTTCTTACGGATTTCGTAATTCATCAATGCAAATTCATGGAGTTTGGGCTAAAGGGAGGGCGAATCAACCTGCAAAGACACAAGCAAACCATGACGTGTCCATTTACAATAAGAGCGCTAGTAACTGAGAGACCAAAGTATCCGAACGCATACAAGCCAAGGGGAAGGCAGGCTAATCAGTCACCTACCTGGGCTTCATCAGGGTCCGTCAACGCCGTACACACGAATTTAGCCTGCGTATTGGCATTCACGGTCAAGTCCTCGGGCGCTTGGCGAATCTCTGTGTTGCGGCGTACGATCACAGATGTGGATTTAGTGACCCAGCCATGCACGTTGGAGGCAATGCATTCATACTGCCCTGCATCCGTCACTCCCACATCCTGTAGATAGATCAATGATAATATTGAGTCTTAATAATGGGTGATGACGGTGTAGGAGAAGATGGTTTCAATAGCTCATGTGGCATGATTTTAGACGACTGCTATGGTTTTAACATATACAAGCTGATTGTCAGCCGCAACGGTGTGATCAAACTGGATGGTATCGGTTTCAGGGGTTTCGGAGAACCTTCGCTTATTGAGACCCTATTATCACCGGAAACCAAACCAGACATCTCAAATTTAAATCCCAGTTCTATAAGCATTCATTCAGTACCAGTGCGATCTCTATGACACGTTGAGGCCTAATCATCACACGCTAACAATTCTACCACATCTGAGTATGAGTCAAGCATTGAAGGTGCTGGGCTGGCCGCTGGCCGAAGCTCAGTCAGTTGTGACTGGCGCTGATTTCACCTTTAGCTTTGTATCATCAGAAATGCTTGATACCAGCCCAAACTAAACCAAAAAGCTCAGTAACCGTAGTATGAAGACGAAATGTTACCAGAATCTGCAGCGTGCCGTCATCATTTGTGATAAATCGACCACCGGTGAGAGATTGCTGGTTTTTCTTCCATGAAATAATCGGCGTCGGGGCTCCAAACACCTTACACGTAAGGTTATATGACTGGCCAGCAGCCCATTTATGGGGCCCATCATCAAACTGTACGATAGTGGGCGACTCCGCTATAAACATGGAGCAGTTGGTGCAACACTCAAAGTGAATGACTGGTAATACGTTCAATCGCAAACAGCAGGTTGACACGTTACAATAGGGTTAGATAGGGATGGGATCATGACATTGTCTGGTCTGCGATTCTTATACTAGTGCCCCTTTTAAGATGTGTATATATACAAGTGTGACAGAGTATTTTATGTTTTCAGGTCAGTTGGGCCCAATAAACGTCATCCGGTCTCTTTTATTATAATACCTGTACTTAACAAATTTCGAATCAACTAAATGCTTGGAAATGGAGCACAGAGAGACAGTCACTTGTCAAAATTTTCATCCATCAACATTCTATCCAGGGAATTGACTCAACTAGCTATATACAATCTGCACCAGTATGAGACTGACAGTGCATTGCGCATTGAGACCGACACATTTCACCGTGATGAGACTATGAGACCAACACTTACATTGCACATTGAGATAGAAGGAGTTATGGATCCAGCTAAATGGCAGGAAGTTGGTTATATTGCACTGCAGGGCCATTGTGTCAGTGTTCTCCAGGTTTTTCACAGTCAGGGTAGTACTCGGCCCATACTCATTACCAATCTTCATCTTATCCGTCGATGCTAGGAAACATCAAACACAAACATTTATTTAGAGCACAGATGGGATACATTACAAGGGAGTTCATGAATAAAACATGGAATGATGCATTTGACCTGGACTGTCTTAATGGACTGTGTCTGGCACCCGCCTTTGTTTGAATCAGTAAATTCTTTTATATCAATGGACCTTGGTGGTGAAGCATGGGTGGTGAACTGCGCTATATGTCCAATCACCACCGCCCCCCAGGTCGCCATTGATGGTAACTCGATATGGCTGTGCCAAAAGTTCAGACTGAAGCCTCGGCCGTTTGAAACCGGCATTGGCTGGTCCGTTTCTTGGATACACTGGAGATGAACACCAACACATATGGGGGAGCGACTCTGACTGCATTCAAATGCATTCTAACTATGTTCATTTCATTTATGTGCGAAAATCACAAACGCACATATTCTCATAAATCACTTACTGCTGAGCTCCACGCCATTTTTGAACCATTTGGGTGAAGCAGCCACAGGTACTCCCTCGCCCTTGCATATAAACACAGCTGTCTCATTGACTCCTCGAGTCTGCGACTGGGGCTTGAACACCCATCGCATATGACCCTCCACTTTAACCATGACCTTGGAGTAATACAAGAATTGGTGAGATTACAGGGTGGCACGTGACAAGTGGTATATGGTGGTGACTGCAAAGCAGAACAAAAGTAAGGGATGTTGAAAGGTTGCTTCATAGCAGTCAGTTATCGTATGGTTTGCTGTGTGACGAAAATTTAGTTTGACAGTTTGACCTCAACATAGTGTCCAGTAAAACCTTTCTTTTTTGGATACGATCCTATACCGACCGTGTGGCGCTTGGTTTGCCAAAGTAGATTCGTAAGACTTTGACGTCTATTATTAGTCGAAATAGGGTTACTCACAAACAGTTCACAGTCCCTACTGAGCTACTTATGCAGCAAAACACAATGATTACATCCAGCAACACCCGACATGCTCCCAATCCACGCACTCACATTGACTCTGGCTGGTAGAGGTTCGGCTTCATTGTAGCCACTGCACTCATAGCTGCCCTCATCCTCATACTCGATGGAGGCAAAGTACAGTTCGAGACCGTAGCTACGCCTCTGCGCCCTTACTGAGATAGGCTTATTATCTGTACGCTTCCAGATCACACCCGGAACGGGACTGCAAGACATAAACAAATGATTCACATACGAGTCAGGCTTCCTTATGAAGTACCTGGTCCTTTTTGAGCCCAAAGGAACCACACCAGAGCCCTATACAATTCATCCCATTCCCCCACTGACCTCTGACCCGGTTTCTATACTGCTTTTCTTTGATATGAGCATAAAACGATACAACAGAAAGCCCCAGCTAACGGCAGCAAAAAAAGATGAGTCAGCAGTCGACCATGATAGGGAATGTTTCTCATGTTTTGTTCTGGCACCTTCATCATTCTATCCAATCAACATCTGAATCCTGGGGGTTACTTTGGAGCTGCACGAAAAGTTAGTCATTCGGCGTCCATACAGGGAACCATGACTGTAACTTGAACATGGGTGATAGAACCATCCCAAAATACAGAACAAATGAAGAATAGGACTTCGGGAATCACTGAAGTTCAGTGGTTAGAATACACGCTTTCACGAATTTCAGCAAAGTCAATGGTGGTGGTGCCAGGGACAGCATTCAACATCAATTCGCTCCTATAAACTCTCTGTTAACTAGCAAGCAAACTCCACGACTCCATATAGGGAATAATAATGTGGAGTATAAACCGAAGCGCAAAGGAATAGTATTTCCTTCGTGCATGAAGCTTGGACAAAGCCAGGTATTTAAAGGCTTACATTCCGGAAAAGATACACTTGAGTCTTGCCTCTCTACCGCGAATAAACGTTTCAGTGGTACGAGCCACCCAGTTAGTACGAGGTGGAAACACCTGATTGGCCACAGCTACAAAATGATAAAACCTGATAAGACATCATTACAACAGAAAATGTCCACTGCAAAGTTGTTGGGGATTGCGATTACCAGTTGAAGACTTTCATTTTATTAGTCTGAGTTAGGTTCCTGTTCGGTCACGCAAAGAACTTTGAGTAACTCGACACAGCTTCACTGAATGGTGAATAAGCGCTATATCAAAAAATATTAGCGAGTTTGTGGAGTTGCGTTTCCATACCCATAAACGGAAGACATCCCTGAACTGACGTCATTGGAGAGCAAACAGGGATGGTTTACCGACGGAATTGTTTCCAAATTCCCCCTAACGATAAACCAGAAACGTTTTCCTTTTTCTGGCTCATCGAAATAAGTCGGTACCAGTTTGTGGGCAATCACTGAAGTTATGAGTTAATTTACCATACATATCCACATGTTTGCACTTGCAGTAGTTTGTGCACTAAATCGCTACCAATACTGATCCAAAGTGAGCAATGGTTCACTATAATTTGGGCTCAGTCACTGGGCACGCATCTCGGCAACCTCTATTATTCAATAACCAATATAGTTTGAGCAGTTCAACCATTTAGACTGACACCTCACAGTAAAACTTTCGGTTTCGTGAAACTTACAGCCTGACACGGATACAGTCCAGGGTTTGCTCGTAGAGTACTTTCGCAGAATTTTATTGTAGGCCTGACATCTGTATTGCTTGTTCTCCGATGAGTCCAAGTAGGCAAAATTCAACCCACCTAAAACAACAGGCAATGCAGCAATCTGAACCAGAGACATTTTAAGTGTCCGAGCGCGTAGACATAGAAACACCCAAAACCTTTGATAAAAGGATCTGCTCAAGTGATAAGCTATCTTGCTAAAAGTAGCAACTGTTCAGACTCAAAAATCAGTATTACCTCGTTGGTAGAATTCTGAAACTATTCCGGATTCCTTTTGTTATCATTTTTTTTGCAAGACAGGTCTATACTACAGACAACCTTAGAGCCTATTGCTGGTTCTACTGGGATATGGATAACAAAGTAAAAATTGAGATTGAAATGGAAGCTGGTTGAATAAATACTAGGCATAACAAGCGCGTTGAGTTAGAATTTTAAATACAAGCATAAGTTGCCAAACTTTTACTTAATAGAGCTACCCAGAATCACAGTGGTCACTCACCATCAGGGTCAATGGTAATTCTGTCATTGTAGTCGACAGCGATCCAGCCGGCCGTGTCACGCTGCTGCCAGATAATGTCTGCTTCGGGAAAACTCTCTGGTTTTGGGCAAATAATTCGGAGCGGATCTCCGGCTGTGCGCCGAACAGGTGACGGATTTATATCGGGAAAAGATCCCAAACCTGGTGAAAAAACAAATAATTGAGTGAATTCATGGCACCTGGTAATCCTATCGGATTGGCCTCACAGCCAGAACACAAGATCTCGAATCAACAGCGTAGGTTTATCTAGAACTTAATTCACAACTTAACGGAGGGTGAACATTGTTGTTCGCAGTAGTCGCGCAACATACGGTACAGTACTAAACAATACGTCTTGCAACGCAACACAACATAGGGAGAGGAACAGTGGGATAGCTCGATGGCTAGAGCGCGTGGCTCAGGATCACCAGATTCTGAGTTCAAGTCCTAGTCATGCTGGGATCCCAGTATAAGAATTAACTTGTCACATAAATTTTAGCTCCAACCAGTCAGGTTTAGGGGGTTCATTAAATAGGGGGGCAAGAGCCGGAGTAGAACAATAAAAAAAACGAAGTAAAGTTTCTTTGATACTAACTAGCATTGATCATCTGAACGGTATCTCCCACGGCAACGCCAAGGGAGTTTGTGGCGAAGCATTTGAAGTAACCCTGATCATTTGATCGTGGTCGATTGAAAACGAGCGTGCCCACACCGGGCTGCATCACAACGGCATCATCTGTTCCTGCAGCCTCAAACGATTTATCATTGTACGTCCACCTGTAGCTATAAACAGAAGAAATGAAATGACATTAAAAGATACAACAGCAGACACTGCATGCCATTACTGTCCCCTGTCTCATTCAGAATGATTTTATTTGCAAATTTTGATATGTCGTATATTAATGATGTTTTTGATGAAATTACTATCAGATAGATGTTACAATGAGAAATTCTGTAGAGACTAGCAACACTTGGCACATTTGGCATGGTCATGTTAAACTCTGGATTTTGGTCAGTTAATAAGAACACAAGGAGTGTCGGCATACATGTACTAGGGCGCTAGTCACTGGGTGACAACACCATCTAACAGAGAAAACAATCCCGAATAAAATTAGGTCAGTCAGACATATCGTCTGCAAGGATAGCCCGCTTACATAGGTGAAGGATTAGCATCGGCTACGCAAGGAAGCATAACTGAATCTCCTTGCTCAAAGATGATTTGCTTGGGTGGATTCGCTATCATCACGGGTGGATATTGTGTTTTTACTACAACAGAAGAAAGAGTGTTTCGAGTAAGTATGGGAACCCTGTCTATAAGATAAAACGTAAGGATCACAGCCTTCATTTTATTTTTCTTTCTCTGATGGCTCCTAAAACAGACATATGAATACCATCGCTGAGTTTCCCAAACAATAATCATACAGGAAGACAAACACTCCCAAATACCATAACAGGAGAAAAGCTCCAGTAAAAAGGTTTATACATGGAATATAGAAGGACCTTTCAGGGTTTTGCAGAATACAAAAACCTGCATTGCATCTTGATTGACATTTCCTTTCTTTTTTTATATAACCCCACAATTAAAGTCAAGGTACCTACCTGTTTAGTAGGTTAGTTCACAAGTTATAGTTCAGCATAGAGCACCGTCAGAGAGTAGGTATAAATGCTCAGTGATTCTAGTCAAGGGAGCAGAGTGATTAGACCAAATTATCTCCCACATTGGAAATATCCCCTCATGTGTTGCTCGGTTAGCTGTTTAACCTACCTGACAGTGAATAGCAGGTTAGATGGAGCAATCCCAAAAGGTAGAGGTGCAACCGCGCCATCATCTCCTGGAAATGAAAAGTATACAACGTTCGGCGATACCAACAGTGATCAAATCACTATAAACTACAAAGACTAGATGTTCAGTTTTTATATAAAAATACTACCAAGCAATTTTCAACCAACCAAGTGTTATATTTACAACTACATACATGTATGTATACAAGGCACAAGATAAGTGCTAAGAGAGCTTTGACTGGCAGTAAAACAAAGAGCATAGAATAACTAGACACAATCATGTTTGATCTACTCGAATTACCCATCTACATACCAATTGTAACTCCGTCACTGCAAGC
>Ga0224511_10003148_pt1 | contig 11672 bp, 5 predicted proteins | sample SF_May12_sed_USG_2_FD_169988 | JGI IMG/M metagenome (GOLD analysis project Ga0224511, IMG submission 169988) | Sediment microbial communities from San Francisco Bay, California, United States - SF_May12_sed_USGS_8_1 | ecosystem: Environmental > Aquatic > Marine > Sediment | place: USA...
GATATCGGTTCCCAAAAGCGTTGTCTCTGCGACGAAAATTGAATATAAATGGTACATTCTTTAACACGCTTTGACAAAAAATGTAATCAGTTTCATATATTTCCAATGAAAATTGCATATTTTAATTTCATTTTGGAGAGAAATATACCCATGAGAAATTGTCTTTCAATTCAACCAAGAATTCAAACATCAAAGTGTGTAAAAAACTGTCTTAATAATAGGGAAGCAAAAGTGCAAAAAGGTTGTGACATCGGAGGGTTAAGTTTGGATTCCATTAGAATGCTGTTGTTGTTGTTGTTGTTGTTGTTGTTATTTTGTTTTTTTAATGAAAATAGTTTTTCGAGCATTGCCTTGAGGGTAGGGACGATGGCGCATTAGGGTGACGTAAAGGTACCGCTTTGACTTTTGATTCAGTTTTGTGTTAAGTATTTAAACGAAGAAACATAAGGAAATGCGTTTGAGAATATATCGCTGTGCCTACTATTGTTGTTTCACACGCAATGAGTATGTCTTAAGCACTGTACTTGATGCTATACGTTTTTTCCGAATATACGGATTACTATCACAACATTATTAACAACCGATAGTCGCACAATTACTTATGCTTTTTTGCGAAAATCTAGGTTCATGACCAAGATATGTTCTACTTTATTGAATTTATTCATATATGTCCAGCACATTTGTGTATAATCGCATGCTGTGAACAGTGCTCATTGTATATTCCAGTGTCTAAGATTCATTGAATATATTTCCATACCATATTCATTATCTAATTGAATTCCTATGCATAGCAATTTGGTGTTGATTAATTTCTTGACATCAAGAAAAAAGGAAATTTGCATATATACATGTACCAAGCTTTTGCCATCTAGGCCATTGACACCATACGAACAAAATATTGGGGCATAAAACGCTCATGTTATACGATATGTCGTATGGGTTATTTAACTAATCAAATGTATTGAAGCCTTAACCAAATTGATACAATGAGAAAGTGAATGTTTTTCAAGATGACCAAATTATAATTTTCCTTTCTTATTAGCTATCTACTACTTATTTCTTGTCAGACATTCGGGAATCCCTAAAGCGTTAATTATCAACATTATATTCTTGCCGTTGAGCAAGTCCAGCGTTCTACCAACATGGCCACATGACTACGTGGTCTAGCCTTTTGACCCGAAATAATTTTATTTTCTAATCTCATTATGATGTTGTTTGTGGCGTCGTTTATTTCATTGTTTTAGATAAACAGCTTCTAGACAAAGTGTTCGTGTTAGTTTTGATCTCATGAGACGTGTGTGCAAAGACATTCCATTGCTTTTAAAACATCCTTGACGTTCAAAAACTGTTCCCGTGTAAATTGAAATAGACGGAATTGGGCTGTAGAAACAGCATGTATATTCCCGTGAGACTACAAACTTATCCAGGGAGGTATTGTTTGTGTGACAATCCGAAAATTATCTTTATTCAGTTCTTGCAAATTACTGCCACAGTCTACCAAACAAAAAGTTTAAATTTATCAGTTTAAGCATGCTTGTCTTTCTGAACGTCTCTTGAGACGTGTCTTATAGTTTGAAATCGTGTTCTTGGAGTTTAAAAACCCATACATTTGTGTTATGTTACGACAGCCATACACACGATAACAACCACCAATGTTGTATGACTTAACGGTTGACAGTTTTATTTATTTTCTGTACAAATACATAACAAAATACAATACAACATATTCGGACTTACATATTGTGAGGTAATAATTATTGCAGTGACAGCAGGAAAGATAAACACAATTGTTTTGAGTAACATCGCGTTAAACGTGTTATCACTTACTAGTATACTGTACATATTCTATTCAATAAAACGCTTTGTCTGGTTCCCGGTCGTACTTTGCAAGTAAAAGATAACGATAGTAGTAAGGGGCAGGTAATCCAGACTATAAAAACGCTGAACACACGTCATCAGGAGGCGAAGTAAGCGATTCCAAACCACACCCCGGAAGGATTGACAACAGCTTTGATGAGGTCGTTTGGTCGGAGAACTCCGATGAATTTGCCCGTGAATCCTTCGGTGACGTTGTAACCTTGATTCTGTGTGAACCCAAGGTCGCTCATCTTCATTGCTACCTGAGAACATATATTTAAACCAGACGAAGATATATTAACGTAGTTTGATTTAAATGTCATTACTTTGTAATAATTATTGTGTACCTAAGAATACATAGATATGTTTATAAATGGCATTTACATGTACGAGTATGAACACATTATGATAGTTCAATATGTGTTCCCCTAATTACGAGTTGCGTATACAATGATAACATATATGGTGATAAACTGTTAACCAACCATAGTGATAAAATCAGTAAGACAATAACAGTTGTCATAAGTATCGATAATCAGCTCCATCAGGAGGTCCACGAGTTCCAGTAGACCTGGTACGCACCTGGACGGGTTCCCCGCCGTTGCCCGTATTGAGGAAGGCGAAGGCGCCGCCACTGCCTTTCATCGGCTTCATCCACGCCTCCAAATACCCGCTCTCGTGTGCCATCTGAACAGAAAACAGGAGTCTTAATCAGGTGGCAGCAGAGTTATTTAGTAACTGTTACTATAAAAACAAAACAAAACAAGACAAGACAATGTTATGTTACCTGTGGTGCCGTTTTATTACAATGGACTAAAGTTTCATAAGCATTATATTATAATAAATATCATTACAATAAGTGAACACTCTGTTGCACAATAACGGGAATATGTGTGCAAAAGTACAGTACTCCTTTAGGTCTAAGCTTCAACTGATTCAACAATCTGTCATTCAACAATGCATCATTATCTTAATTTAAGCAGTTGCCAACATGAGACAACCCACCTTGGAAATTCTGGTTCCCTGTATGCCGAGTGGGTCCTGGTTGACCTTTATTATGTTGTCGTTCAGCAAGAGGGCCTTGGTTTCCGGCTGGATGTTGCCGAGGTCGATGGACATGAGGAGTGGTGCCGCCAAGATGGCCCATATCGCCATCTGCGTGCGCTGCTCGTCCATGCTCAACCCATAGTCGCCAACAATGATCTGCCGGGAACGAGATATGCATGACACATATCATGAAATTCTTACACATGTCATTGTAAAAAGAGGTATGATGGTCCTTGCTGGCTTTTATTACGAAACGTGATGGCATCGGCTCCGGTTATATGGCATGTGTCTTACTTTCACGTTCATTACCCAATACATTTTAAACATGGAGTTAATGAAAATATTATCAAAAAGGAACTAGTCATGATAAGTCATCACATTTATTACCATGTCTGGGTCATTAAAGTTGCCCGGACCGGCGACCTTGCTGAAGGAGCCAGTATCGTTGCCATAGAAATCAATAATGCCGAGCACGCTGTCCCATGAGTCCTGAATGTCAGCATAGTTCCGCCAGATGTTGCAGTACTGAGCGATCTTCTTGTAGTCGGGCTAAAACATCGGTAACAACATGCAACATGACGTGCAGAATTTTCAAAGGTGTTGTCTAAATTATCGGGAACGACGTGAAAATGGTGCAGTACTGGAGGATCTTCTAGTAGCCCGGTTTATTATTGCCATTAACATTAAACAAGTCATAATATGCTTTAACAAAACCATTTAAGTTGTTCACGTTAGTAAACAATGTTTCATTTCTTATTTCAAATGTGCTTAGCTACAAAAAGACATATTGAAAAATTCTGTCTATACAGTTCTATATAGCCGTAAGCAACCAATACTGTACCTTAAATGGACGGTGTACGATCATGCCAAAATTATGTACGATCATGTAAAAAATTATAAAACTCAATAATCATATAGTAGACAAAAACATACTAAATTCTGTTAACAAAACCTATCGCCCAAAAATGCGTATATAAAAATGAGAATTTGCTGAAATTGTATTTCGCTTCATATCAGAATAATCCGGATCCCGGGTTTTAATAACCATATATATCTGAATATAGACTTGTGGTGGCAGTCAACATTTTAATCAGTATATATCGTGTATACGTTTAACGTATTTTACAAAATGTTTCGGTGTTATGTTATTATTTCATTTTGTTTGACGATAACGTTTGACGTTTTTATTGATACTTTTACAAAATAGTTGATAAAAAGATCGTACACCCGCCCTTTAACAGGCACACTATGTTGAACACTTACAATCTGTCCGTTAAAGACGACGTACGCGGGCCAGCTGCAGGAGTAGAGCATGGGGCGGCCAGTCTGGTTCAGGTACATCGACATCGCAGGGTAGCCTGAAATACATAACATACTCGTTCTCGTTCTGGTACAGAGGAGATATGTCAAAAACAACATTACGAACATAGAATATCTTCCGAAAGATACTAGCCTAGATGTCGATTCATTCAAGTGACGGCACATTGTTTCAAATACAAAATGTATTACCGTTTTTCATGCCGTAAGAGTTATTTTCATAATTATAATTATATATACACTAGTGACGCCTTGTATTTTTTCACCAATGGAAGCATCTCCGAAACTTCTTTTCTCATACCGCAAACATGTTTAATTGCAATAATAGGATATGAATCGATTCCTGTAACCACGTACCGTACGTCATATCGTCGATGCCGGAGTAGCAACCATCCAGCTTCACGCTGTCAATACCCCAGGCGGCGAACGTGTCCGCGTCTTTCTGCAGGTAGAACTTGCTGCCCGGGTAGCCCCCGCACGTGAACGTGCCGAAATCCTCGTAGATGCCCAGCTTAAGCCCCATGCTGTGCACCTTGCAAGAAAATGGGTAAATAATTGATTAAAAAGTGTATTAGCATCTGCACAAAATAGAGAAAATCGCCTAAAAATGCCAGTCAGTAAGTTATGCAAATGACATATGCGTTCAGTTAATGGATAGTTTTAAATATTTTAACACTTCATTTAATAGTCTGTAAACTACTAAAGATACATGTTTATATAGATATGACTGCTACAGGCCATTCTTTACCTGATCGGCGAGCCACTTAATGCCGTTAGGGAATCGTTCGCGGTCCGGCACTAGCGTTCCGTTGGCGTCACGTTCCTTCTCCATCCAGCAGTCGTCGATGTTGACGTAGACGTAGCCCTTGTCCTTGTAACCCTCTGACACCAGCAGCTTCGCCATCCGCAGGTACAGGCTCTCACTATGGAAACAGCAGTTGGGACATTTGTTACTTATGGTACCGATTATTTTCGACTACATGTAATATATAACACTATATATAAAATAACATGTAGCTAACGGGTATTGTACATATACCCTTTTTCGATGCAAATCATGGCCCGTGATTTTTCATTCTATTCCTGGGTTCGGACTCTGTGTATAAATGGTAATAAGGTAATCTTTAGTCTTAAGCATCTGTCAAACTTTGAAAGAGGTCACAGTGTGTTGTTGCTTTCTGGTTTTATTAAGATCCGTTCAACTATTCCAACTATATGTGCACTATTAATAAAGCCAGAAAGCTAAAAACACATATAAAGTAGAATCCTACAGAGTAAACGATTTAACATAGTATTTATATGATAACCTGATACAGTCATCTGGGTAAGTGTCGCAGTCGATGATGCATCGATACCGTTCCCATGACAACCACCCCATGGGCGGGGTCAATGCCAGTCCGTTGTCAAGGGCAACGGTCACCCCAGCAACAGCCAGTAGCAGCGAACATACGCAAACAGTCCAGTCTGAAATGAGACGGTTACGATATTTATCAATGGGAAACAATCATATAAGGAGTATCTCTCAATTCTTAAGAGTAAACGCACTTGCAATAATTATTATCCATAGAAGTGTACATGTACAATGTATACAAAATTTTAGAACAAAAAAGTAAGCATATTGCAATGCAGAGTTCGTATTTTTCGTATTTTTCGATAAGAAAAGTATCTTTGTAAACACTTACTTCCTTTCCCCTCCATAATTCCTTTAATTCTATCGTCAAGACGCTAAAGTAAGTCGTCAATACTGCATATTGTTAGATATCAGAACATGTAGCTGATTATGGGTCTGATAATGAGTCAAGTCATGTGAATCTCTTGAAACTGTTCAGACATGTGCATGTGTGTACACCGATGTATCTCAGCTGTCGCTATTGATAATAAATTTAACGCGAGATGCTCCGTCTCATCCTATAGACAAACGCAGCTGTCGCCTTTAATCCGCAAATAGTATGAACAAATGTATGTATAATTATAAATAATGAACCGGTGACAAGATCTAACTGTACAGTACTTACATCAACTTTGATAAAGACTTACAGTTCGAGATTATTTCAGAAAGCACTGTAGTCTAGTTCTGTAAATGCGCTCGATCGTAACTTAAATGTTTCATTTGGCAAGAACTTAAACTGAATGCGGAAATGAAAGTTGCGTTTCGAAATCCTTTGTAATTTCGTTGTTAATGTGTACTCGTTTGGCTATTTATTTTGGACGTCAATTTTACATTTAACAGTATTTAATATATGGCTTATATAACACCATTGTACAGGGATCACATCGGCTTATCAACAAAGCTGTACTGAATAAAAAGAGCATGGATGCAAATGTCGCACCCAGTTCAGGACTACAGTATGTCGATCTGTCGTACACAGATCAATTTCATAAATAGTGAATCCCGGTAAAAGTTCGTTTCGAGTTTGTAAGGAACAATCATATCTAACGGAAATACATACTGAATTACAGAGATTGTGATTTTCCCTACATCTTTTGTGGCGGAGGTTATTGTGACTGATAAGGGAAGTAACTCTGCTTGGAGATTGGATTGAAACGTAACCTCTTGATAACAATAGTTGGGGGTAACCGGTATTACGTTACGTTATTAGGCGATGTAACCTCGATTTTGATTGGTCAGTAAACTTGCAGTCGACACACCTTTTCGCACCATTTTCTCAGAGAGTTTGTAGCCTGCTTCAAAAACGGTGTTCTTTGTTTTTAAATTTTTGTTTGGTTGTGTAAGTATTTATTTATACGTTAACTTTCATTCATTAAATACAATATTAATTTATTTTATTAACCATGTTTTAGTGTGTGACACTTCTTAATAAAACGTGTGCAGTCATTTTATGTATGGAGAAAAATGCGGAAGTGAGCGCTTTGAGGGTAATGTTGTTACAATTTGTTATCTGCGTTTTTAAGTTGTGATTCTGTTTAAACTAAAGATATTTACATTTATTTAAAAATAAAGTGTGTACTGTCTTGTAATTGCCAAAACACTTGTAAAGCACTGGAGAAGAGATGTAGATGTAGAAACAGGAGTAATTTTCTAAAACCCATTAAAAGGCCATATATTTTATCTTCATATGCATTGCTCTCCATCCAGTACCAGTGTTTGTTAGATTAGAACAGAACTTATTTCACAAAAAACATTACTGTTTCTTGTGATACATTATTATTAATAACATATATCTCAACATTAACAAATGATAGTGATTTTAATAAGTTTTATTTTACAGTTCTTATTCTGTTCTGTTATTATAGATACATGTATTACAGTATCTTCAACTTTATACTGACAGTAAAACAGGCTACTTGGTTTTTAGTTCTTATCTCTTCTGTTAAAAATACCATTGGCATACATTATTACATAATGTACAATAAAAAACATTTAGTGCTATTCGTCCTCTATCTCATTTCTGGGGGTGAAAACTTCATAATTTTCTAGAGGCAAGCTTATCAAAAAAGGGTTCAAATTCAAAATAACTAAATGGCATGATTTTTGCACCAGTCTTCTACCATTTTGCTAGTAGTAAAGTTTGTCATTGTGATAACATAACTCTAGCCTTGTACTGGGAGTTTGGTCTGTGGAAGTTTAATGTTTTAAATGAACATTAAACCACTACTTTATGTGTTTATGCCCCCACCACTTGGGGAGAGGGGATGGCATCTAGATTTACCTTTGTTCATCTGGCTGTTTGTCTTTCTGTCAGTCTGCCCAAAATTTGCGTTACCCGTAAGTCAAAAGGTAAAAGTGCTAGAGACGTCAACCTTCCTATGAATACTTGTTGACATGTGAACTGCAGTGTTTTGATGCTCTATATTCAACATGACCGTCCTACATTGGTGTCAAGGGTCAATTCTGAGTCCAGCATAAATTTATGGGGGCATCTGTGTGCTATGAACAGATTTTTTTGGATACTGGTACATTTCTAGTGTCCATGTAATAAGCTATCATGCCATGAAACATTCATTGAATTAAGAAGCACCAATAGAAAAACACAATAAAACAGTGTTGCGTATTATGACGTGGACATATGTAAGATCTTTACATGTGTAAAAGTATGTTTAATTGTGTTGCCAGTGGTAAAACAAGGTTTAAAAAAAGCATTATTCAGGTCTAAATTTCATGTTAATATTACAAACAAATGGTCATATCAATACAAATATTACTGTAAAATCATTAATTACGTTGGACATTTAATTTGAATAGTTATTCACTTTAGAAATATTGTATATAATTTGATATCCCCAACGATGTTGTCAAACTATGAAATTTCATGTCCATAAAATTGAATGATTTCACGGTATACGGTAAGCATTAACATTGAATGAATCTTTATAGTGCTTTAGTCCCTTAAAAATGGCCATGTCTACACATCTGTTCGCATTAACGCCCAGCAGCAATCATATCTGATTGTACCACAAGATATTTTATCAAAACAGCCCAACAAATTGTTATCAATATACAAATCGCATTTTCTAAAGTGAACTGAAATTATTCTTGTTTCAGACTCATGTTGCATTTTGATATATAGCCATGAATGTAATATTGCAGATTCTGCAGTAGATCACTATGTCTGGAGACCACAAGACCAACCCTGCCTTGTTGAAGGAGGTAAAGGAAGGAGCCAGCCTGAAACACGCTGACACACAGGAGAAAAACTTGCTTCCCAGTGTGGAGGGTATGTACACCTTCATACTGCCACTATAAAAACAAGGAGTTGCTATGACCACTTTCGTAATATTTTGTATCATTGATCAGCATCATCATTACATTTAATAACCTTAATGTTGCAGTTTGAGTAAATATTGAATATCAGGTTCAGTGATGTAACAGCAGACATACATTTTCAGTTCATTTCACTTCCAATATTTGTTTTACATCAGATTGATAGCCTGCAGAGTTTAGTTGTTTACGATTGCTGTAATTTGATGCAAATTGCCGCACATTATGATAAACTGTCGAGGCTTATTTACTGCATTTTCTGTACCTCCTGTATGTGACCTATATGTCTCAATCTGTGCTGAAGTATGGTTGCAGTAAGACAGTATTGTCTATTCAACCATCTATCAAGATATTCTGACATGAGTACATACTCAGGTAGTGGTTGTGTCAGGCTGTATTGTGTGAAGGATTATAATAATACAGCCATTTCCTTTTAAGAGTGAAATACAACCTTTAAAAGCATCTTACTGGACACAATACCAATCCCTTATTCTTCCTGCTTGAGATTAGCAATTTAAACATCTTTTATTCAGACCAACATTTATGCAGTTCATACGTCTTCCTTGTTTTCTTCATTTTCCTTAAGGTGTTTTTTTTTTCAGAAAAGAAAAACACGGAAAATTCTAAAATCTAGAAATTGTATACCCATATGTTTGGGGATTTAATGGTCAAATATTTAAATATTACTTGAATATATTTCAGTTCTTGTGATACTGTTTTTCCTCAAGTTTACCTGTTTATTATTTACATCTCATTGCAAAATACCATATATCGAGTCTTAACACACACATGTATCAGATCGTCTTCAAGACATTGACTCACAAAGGAAGTGGACTCCTGATGTCTCATGACAACTTTTTAGCGAATATTGTTGTCACCCAGCACCTGCGTCAATGGGCCAGACACACTGTATACGTGTAGTTTATGATGAAGTGTGAGTTTACGATGGTAGTGTAGTGAGATGCCCATGTATGGCCTTCAACGTATACATGCCTGTTTATGGTTAACAGCCGACATAAACCCTGTATGGTTATATGGTGCATTAGTCAGTCTGTACCAGTTTAACAGTTGCACTTCTTCAATGTTCAATATTATGATTAAAGATTATAGTGATTTAAAGCTGTTGTCAGATTTAGTCTTATTCGATTTTCACTCAATAATAGGCCACTTTGCTTAGTTTTAAGGGCAGTATGCATACAAATACATTAAAGCCACCAGAGCACAGTTTGGGCATAAAAAATGGAAAGAAACTAGTGACACCCAAACCTCTAAATAACTACATGATAAACCATAAACAGTAGGTAACATTTGCTAGTTTTTATGAAAAGTGTACACAAATAAGGCAAATAATAATTTCCTCAGTTTTCATGCATTTGATATGTTTTAAGTTGTCTTAATATTTTCATAAATATTTGAAGATTCAACATGACATTTCTTGACTGAGACTACTGTATAAATTATATTTTGAGATAAGTCCTTTCCGACCTAAAACTCTGTGCTCTATTCCCTGTAAGTATAATCAGATGTAAAGGGAGGTGAACATCTAAATGTTTGTTTAACGTCCTGATTATGAGGATACTATAAATACATGATAACTATCAACATATTGAGGACCAATATTTATCAGATCCTATTTTCCATGTATGGTTATAACTTATATTGAAGTAATTTGATTGTTTATCGTTAATGGGTTGTGTGATACAGGATGGAGTCATTGTACAGATGAGTCAGTGTTAACTGCTTATCTTGGCTGTGGTTTAAGTTACTCTTATCTATGCAGGGTCGCCCACAAACTTTGATCATTTATTGATATTCAGAATAAATTTAAACTAAAGGGGGTGCTTCAGTTTTGCAACATGAAGGCAACTGCAAAAGATTTGTTTCACTGCCTCACCACATACTAGGTTATTTCTTGTCACCAGTCTAATGACACTAACATTGTCAACATTTAAGTTCTAACTGTCTACATGTATATGAGCTAGGCTAAAGTGATTTATCCTTGGTCTTATCCTTAGTAAAAATAATGCATTTCAGCTTGTTTTAATACAATTTTGTGTATCTTCCATTGACATACACAACAAAAAATATCTTAAGTATCAAAATATTCATATACATGTACTACTTTTTCACTTAAGGGCGAATTTCTCCGATCATTCATTTTATATAAATCCTCTTTGAAAGAAAAGATTATGTTATGAAATATATTTTTACATCTGAATATATTCTGGAAAGATTCTCATTTATTCTACAATTAATTTCTTACAGAGTTTTGGAAGAATTTAAGAGACATATGCCACATTGAAGCTCACCACATAATTAAACTATAATGGACATAATTATCTTTACCTTGACATTATGCAGTCATTCAATATATAAAATGTGCTCTTTTGATGGCAGACATTGTTCATTTGATGTATAGTTGTGGTTCCATGTGCCTGCTGTGTTGTTTCAGACATCTCCCAGGAGAAGACGGTGCAGGCGATCCCCAACTTCGACACGACCCAGCTCAAACACGTGGAGCCCCAGGAGAAGACGGGCTGGAAGGAATGTAAGTTACCTCGGTGACAGAACGTTGGTACACCATCGGTACAGGGGTACCCAAACTTGGTGACAGAGCGTTGGTACACCATCGGTACAGGGGTACCCAAACTTGGTGACAGAACGTTGGTACACCATCGGTACAGGGGTACCCAAACTTGGTGACAGAACGTTGGTACACCATCGGTACAGG
>Ga0224511_10003149_pt1 | contig 11672 bp, 3 predicted proteins | sample SF_May12_sed_USG_2_FD_169988 | JGI IMG/M metagenome (GOLD analysis project Ga0224511, IMG submission 169988) | Sediment microbial communities from San Francisco Bay, California, United States - SF_May12_sed_USGS_8_1 | ecosystem: Environmental > Aquatic > Marine > Sediment | place: USA...
ATAACTGTCTACGACTATACGACAATACCAACCGAGATAAATGCCCATGACTATATGACAATACCAACCGAGATAACTGCCCACGACTATACGACAATACCAACCGAGATAACTGCCCACGACTATACGACAATAACAACCGAGATAACTGTCCACGACTATACGACAATACCAACCGAGATAACTGCCCACGACTATACGACAATACCAACCGAGATAACTGCCCACGACTATACGACAATAACAACCGAGATTACTGCCCACGACTATACGACAATACCGAGCCAGCTTATATGTGGAATTGTGCGGCGAAATCTACGCCGAAATCACCAACAGGTTCAAATCAAGACACTCCAGTCAGTCCAGCTGGCCAGCGCTCTTGCGTTTACCAGTACTAGCCGCTTTATTCCACAAGCTCCCTCACATGAGTCAGGAGTGAGAAACAACTGAACACAGGACCTTGCACAATGTTTAGTATCAATCTTTATGGAGAACTATTGCCACTCCAGCTGGCGCGTTACAGAATGTGCCCGCGTGTGTAGACTCACGTGGGGAGACCGCTTGCATCATTCTAATCACGTCGAGGACGGACATGGACCACGAGGAGCGCCGAGGTGCCAGATATGCGCACCTCCACCATGAAAGCAGCTATGAAATGTTTACTTAGCCAGGAATCGCGTAATATTTTACAAGTGTTTATGTTATTTTCAATTTGCTTGTGCTGGTATCTTGACATGAAAAGTGAAACGTAAGCCACATAAAAATAAATATCTAAGGCAAGAAGAGTTTAATGCTTTACAAATAGATAGAAATAACCATGTTCATGATTTACGTATGCTCATGTTTTATTCACACTTTCAGATCGAAGTCACCAATTGCAAAGATATTTGCGATGCAAACAATAGCCATCTATTCCAGTACATCGGTTTTTACTTTGAAACACCTAGAACAAAATTAATGTAAAAACTATCGTATACTGAAACAAAGGGTCTTCACATAAAACAAATATACAAAAATAGCTTTCATTTGTATATATCGTATTATATTATCGCTTTTGATTGTGTATTGAAGAACACAAGTTAAGCAAAGGGGAAAAAGAGGCTGAATATTGGTTAATATTTATTGTTCATTTTTGACGAAATCTAACAACAAGTTTTATGAGTTTGCCCACACATGCAAGAAGTCATAACTGTTGAAAATAATCACCCTACCTGCCGTCGCGGTAAAGTGAGTACTTATTTATCAATCACTTAAATCCTTTAGTATTGGCAACTTATTCTTCAAAACAATAAAATAGGCATAAATACAATCTAGGTAAGTAATAGGATATATCACATTCAATTGTAGCAGTTCTTTATATCTGTTTTGCAGACTTTGTGTGTGAAACGGTTACATTGCACCCGTGAAGAACCACTGTGTAAACTGTGTGAAATGGGTCGTTTAGCAATAATCAAATATTTTGAGTCTACATCATCATTTATTATAAACTTAATGACATCCCGCGAGTTCGGATTAAATAAGTGACTGATGTAAGGACATTTTAAGCTATAGATTAAATACCTCCGACGCATGCCAAAAGCATTCTTGATATATTTGAAATAATTGTTAATAAAGCGGAACCAGATGATCTCGGCATCTTATTTCATGGTTACAGATAAACATACATATTACACTTGCATAGATTGTAGATATCCATCATAGATAACGTTCAAGGCTTAACAATTGAGTGAATAGACAAATTTCATTTCAATCATGACATTTCTAATTGTTCAAAATATGGATTGTTATATGTGTATCTGTCTTTTTATTTCTGTTTGAACTTAAACTGTACTTACAAAATGTATGGCAAATAAACAATGCGAACTTTTAAAGTAATGAAAGTAGTAAAGTATTGTCTTTATAATTTTCTTCTAGCAAAGACTGTTACCCTTAATTATTTACCAAACCTGTGTCGTGAGTACTTAAATGCTTCATACAGGGACGATGAAAGATATAGTACTTAGTGTTAAAGCATTAACTACAAATAACATAAAACTGTACTAGAAACGTTCACAAAGATACGTCTGAACAGTTCATTACGCATTACTGCAGCACTATGTTTGAATGTTTGTAAATAACTTATATGTGTCTCTTTAATGGAAGAAGCTCTGTGAAGAAGCCTTGCCTTTATTAGTCTTTGTGATATTTGACCTTTGTGCACCTATTAGTACAACATTTAAATGTGCCACTTTTGATGCGATTATAAATTAAAGAAATAGTGTCCGTAATATTTCAGGGATTGTTATACCGAATCACATTACATTAGGAGATTAGCATAAAAATAACATAAACAGACATTCGTATTTAAGTACATTCATATAATCCCCACAAAATAACCACAATGTGAATGAAAGAGCTAATTCCCAATAACCTTTTTTCCAACTCTCGAAAAAATAATGCGCAATCAACGAATATTTAATATTTCCTGATGATAAGTTCAGTTTGTTGGTTAAACAGCTTGCATCTACCAGACATTATTTTAATGATGCAAGGGTTGGAGTGGAGTGCACATTAATAATTCTGGCACAAAAACACGCATTTTGACAGATTCATGCCATGTGTGTGAGTAAATACATTATTTACATACATACATTATTTACACGAAAGAACTTCAAAAAGCAAAATATGTAGGGCACATTTTTGTTAATAAATATCAGTGACAATATTTAAAAAGCTATTATTTTAAAGCTGTCAATATGAAATCTGGCACATATGTCATTCTCTTTAAACCACCCACTACTTTGTAGTTTAAACACATTATTATGGAAAAAAGATAATCTTAATACTGAATAGCATGTGTGCTTAAGGCTAAGGTAAATACGGCGAGTTATTTGATATCTCAAGAAAGGAGGGATGCGTCTCTTCGCCGCTTATGATGTGCTATAAAAAGTACGGGGTCATAATGACTAAGTAATACAAAGAAAGCGTGTGTCGAAGCAAAACAGACAAAAACAAGGCATAATTTTTTATTGTGAGTTTAAGAAATAATAATATGTTGACTTACAAGACATGCAAAATGCATACGGCAAATGGTCACTCGAAATAATCATAATATTCATACGATAAATAAGTGTTGGTATTCCTAGGTTTCTGCATTGCTTACACACCTATTACAACTTCTACGTTAGCGTAGAAATGTACACTGAGTAAAACATTGCCAATCAACTTTTAATTAACAACAACCCAAATTTTACCTGCATTTTCAGAAACTTCTAAGTATTCATACAAAACTATAGAATACTAATATTCGATTTTTAAAGCCCTAACTTAACTTACTAGTTTGCTGATCGTTTTAAGCTAAAATAATTTCGACCAATTTCATTTCCAATGAAAGTAAAACTTTCAAAACAAATTAATGCATCAAGACAAATAGTTGAGGTTTTTCCAGTATGTGTGGTTAAAGTGTTGAATTGTGAATAGCATACCTTATAACAATGAGCAGTTATGCATACCTAATACACACGTATGTGAGTGACTTAAACAACGACGAACAGAATGTGGTAGAAAACGAAATTGTTCGTGTTTAATTAACGTATCGAAAGAGCGTTTGAAATGACGTCCGATGCTCCAACAAATTCGAGAAAGTACGTTACGTCAAACTTTGCATGTGCGAGTAGCCAACGATACACAAAAGATTTAGTCTGCTGATTGGCCCAAATGACGTTGTACGTTATGACGTTACACAAATTAACGCCTTTGTTGGAACAAACGTCATTTCAAATGTTCCAACAGACCGGTAGTCGATACGTCAATTAGCGTTTAGTTTTCCGACACTGCGATTAATATAAATTTAAGAGATGTTCAAAGTAAAACTGTTGCAGGCTGGGTCAAGTTTCAGGGTACCATGACAAAATGACCTGTACAAAAACAAACACAGTTTGCACAACAAGAAGTAAGCCTACCTGTGAAGGTGAGCGTGTGTAGTGTGTTGGAGACGGTGCTAGCCTCCTCTTGTTCCTCCTCGTCCTGGTCCCCGGCTCCATAGAGCCGTCCCACTTCCGCCCGCCGGTCCGCCACGTACTTCTTGTACTCCTCGATCAGGCGGCCGCGCTCCTCTAGACTCCGCGTCATGTTGGTAAGCACTGGGGGTCGAGAGTACCCCAAGCCCTCTAGTATCTTGGATTTTATGCTTTCGATCTTGTCCCTCAAAAATGCATCGTCGACGTCGTCTAAGTTATCGTCCGATGCGGGTGCAGCAAATCCAATAAAAAGTAATTGTCCGATCACAACAGAAAATATCAATCCACTCTTTGAAAGTTTGTCTAAGGCGAACGCGTTTCTCATATCTTAACTTCGTGTCCAAGAAAACGTAAGTGAAAATTGTATTCTGTATAGGAATTTTAAGTATCCTTTCTACACAAAAACTGATGGTGGAATGAGTATAAGTATTGGCATCAGGCATATTTATACATTTAATCTCAATGATTTTATTGTTAATTTATATCTATCAATAATGAGTGTTCCTCGTCTGGTAGTCTTTTACAAAGTTCCAATGGATTCCAGAACTCCTAAGCTTAGTAGGTGTGTCAAACCCGACTATTGGTTCTTCGACAAATGTGCGAAATCATTTTACTTACATCTTCAGCGCTATAAATGTTCAAAGCGATGAAGATATAAAGTCGATGTCGTCAGCGCAAGTCGTATCTGAACAACTGTACCTCTTTACTGTCAATCACCAGTTTAGTTACATTCGATTGGTTATATACCAATTCATACGCTCATTCATAAATATGCGTTCTCAGTTCAACTTCACATCACTTGCGAGGCACTCGCTGTGCAGTTAGACACGAAGAAAAACCATCAACTTTCAGAAAGCGTGCATCAAGGCGTCTACTTCATTTGCGTTCGAAAGCGTATATGTTATCCAGAAAAAAGAACGCAGGCCTCTCACTAATTTACACATAATGTTTAAATAGCTGCCACCACTTGTTAAACTTCTCATATCATCAGTTAATAAAAGTTGTCGAATATACGAGTGATTATCTATGAATCAAAGCGAGCGAAATCAAATATCAAAATTATTTATACCTCTAATTTACTTTTTAAGGTGGATTTGCTTCAAAAGGCGGGCCCATTTATTTCAATACAGAGCGAACATCTGAATTCATAGGTTTAAAACGATGAAAATAAAAATGTATTTGTTTAAATTTTGATATAAGCGTAATGCTATCAATGGTTTTTAATATAATAACATCATTGGATAGCACAATACGGATTAGCGATAGAGTGCCGACCAAAATGAGTGTGTAAGAAATTTAAGTTGTCAGTAACAATGTCAAAATCGGTGCACATTAAATATGAATTAAATCGAATGAGTATCAATGCATTCTAAACACACTTCAAGATTTTAATCATTAATAAATAGCCTATGTCAACATGAACAAGTTTCCTTCACACCGACCATAGTACTGAGGTCTGGGTAGCAAACTTGCTGTGTCATTCAAACAAATACAATAAGGGCTTCGCTTCCACTCATTCGTTTAATTACTTAATTGACCCGTCTTATTTGTAAACAAACACAACTTTGTGTTTGCATATTTTAAAACTTTAATATTTGTCTGATATTCAGAATCGTTTACGGTTTGTTGATTCATTTTGTTGTTTATAAAATATAAAAAATAGGTCAATGTCTTTCCAAGTACTTTCCTTTTAGTCTGTTTCCCGGCGTACTATCCTCCGCAACGTAGTGAAAGGGGAAGGAACTCACCCGACTACTTTCCTTTCAGACGTCCGACAGGCGGTGTAGTAATAACACTAACAAAGGGAATCTACTCTTACAAATGTAGTGCGCTCTTCAGCTGAAATAGTTGAACTTGTCAATATTCTTATACACCAATAAAAATCAACTTAACCAAACTGTTGGACTGGTTGGTACATTTAGAACTTAGAACATAGATCTATTACTGCCCAGTTATTTATTTACAGCTCTACCTTGACTGAGGGTGACACCCCCCTCCCCCCTTGCGTACTGCGTACCGCCCTATTTTAGCCTTGCGTACTGCGTACCGCCATTTTTGGCCTCGCGTACTGCGTACCGTTTAACAACAAAAACTACCATTTTTTTGGCGTTTCCATTTACATAAAGAAGATAAAATGACAGTCTGTTGCATGCACATGTACAATCATTCTTGCAAACGTTAGCGTTGATGTGTTTGCTTGTGATATTTCCTAGTTTTTGACCTCGCAAAATCATTGTTTAAGTTTATAAATGCTGGAATGACCCCTAAAAGCGCGAGCGAAGCGAGCGCGCGAAAAGTTTAGAAATATTTGACTTTGTATGTCACGTTTGTTGTGTTTCTTGATGATAATTGGACCTTTAAAAGTTAAAATAGATGTCTGCGTACGATATAACAGGATTTTTGCGTACTGCGTACCGACCCTTTGCGTACTGCGTACCGTCTAAACACCCCCTGAATACTGCGTACCAAAAAGGGGGGTGTCACCCTCTTGACTGATTAGGCACAAACATTGAAATAAGAAGACAGGTTTAGGTGGACTATTACCTCGTGATGTAACGTTGATAATATTCTCTTATGAAGACTTTTGATACCATTTACTATGAACGTCCATTCGTTCGAGTAAACCAGTGATTAAAATTATGTTGAACTATACAGTAAGTTAAAAACTAATATATCCACTTTTGTTATTTTGCTCTTCTGTTTTATCTTCATGTTATCTCATTTCATTATGGTTATACACGGTTGTGCACTCTGGCGTTGGATGTAGGACTTAGGAACGGACTCGTACGATTTCATACGATTTATATACGATATTGACACGGTTGAGCACACTCGTGCAGAAGATTATATGTACGGTAATATATATACGGACTCACACGGTCTCTCACGGACTTGTGCGATCGCTTGTTCGATAATACACGGACATGACATCCGTACCAGTTTTTTTAATCTGTTCAAAAATCATACACGGCTTACACGGATACACTCGAATGGCCCGAGTGTAACTCAGGTCAAGCCACGGTTGGTTCGGTTATATGAACGGTTTACACGAGTGGACAACCGTATAAGCCGTGTTTTCTGTGTGAGATATAGGGATTATGATCAATAACGATTATAAAGATGAGTGTAGATCTACATATGTTTGCCACAAACTGTATTTCTATATTTTTTGTAAATCGAAACGTCAAAATGGTTTTTGTTTGTTAAACGAAATCCAGTACGCAAGGCCAAAAAAAGATCCATACCAGGCTTTAAATTAGATACGCAAGGGGGGACGTTTCACTCTCACCAATCGTTATTACAACTGAAAATAAGTATACTTTTTCTACTTTGACATAAAATATGGGAGGCTGTTTAGTCATATTACGCTTTTTGGAGAACTCCAAGACGAATTGGACATGTTAAGATTATACAAAATATAGGACGACACCAGACCATATGCATACACCCATTAATAGTTACAGTTAGTTGACCGGTTCCGAAGGATTTGTCAGTTCCGGAGGATTAAGAATGCTGTTCATTAATTTACACATGGTGGATAAAGTAACCGTGGCTATCATATTTGCCAAACATCTATTTAACTTTGTAGTGATTTTCAGGAACAATGATCAACAATGTAGTTATAAAATATATCTTCAAAGTGTTTCACGTACGGTAATTCTGCATTAGTACGCTGTGTTGCAATACCACGTTCTATCAATATTCGAGTAAATTACCAAACAAACGCCAAAACAATTCTAAAACCTGCATATAACTTAAATGGACAGGCACTACAGATAACATTTATACAAACACTGGCTTAATAAGATTTTTTTTTTATACAAAATTTGCTGTGCAAGGAGGGTGACCCCTTTTACCAGTTCCGGTGGATGATTTACACGTATTCATCTTTTTTATGATGAGTGGGGAAATTCGTTGTAAAATCTTGTGTTACCTAGTAATAAAAGGGGAACTGTTTATTATTACTTATAACTCTTCAAAAACAAACAAAAATAGTGTTTGGTGGGTCTTACCGAGTAAATAATTGCCGTAAACTTGAGAAGTTTGTTATAACAAGTGCCATATCTAGTAATACAGTTTTGTACACATATTATGGTCATGACAAAAAAATTAACAAGACATAGCTGCACAAAAAAATGATAAATGGTTCGTGTTTGATCCAAGAAATAAAACAGACAAAGAAATACGGGCAAATTAGATCTCGCTAGTCAACTTGGTATTTATTGTCCTGCATGTATATATAGAGACCAACTATGTAACTGACCCAAAATGCGTCTTACAAGTACAGTTGTACAGCTTTGTCGGTAGTTCGTTGAATGGAGGGATCCACACTAGTTGTATTTTATATGCATATGTGTAAACAGTGTGTGTACTTCCACAAAGCCTTTGGTGGCTTAATTTTATAATTATGACATATTTTTATTACTGTGTATTGCACATTTATGCCGAACAATTTACTCATTGTGATAGTCAATGAAGAGATTAACTGTATCTGGTTTGAACATTTGCAAACAGTTTATCTAATGATTTATTTATCTTTTAAAAGTCTTCGTCTAAAACTATAAATGAAAAGTCCACTTTGAGGTACTTAGGAATGATATCTACTTGTGAATTATGTTTCCACCAGAACTAACCATTGTTCGTCGAAACTGGCTAAATGACAGCATCGATATAACAATAATTTTCAACAAATTCTTGAATTAAATTATGAAAGAGAAAGATGTTATTTTATACAGGGCATATTGTTGGGTCTTGCATACAAGAAATATCTTTCGTGGATGAACTTTATATTGAGTTTTTTGTTTGAAATATGAAACATCCACCGGAACCGGTCAACCAACTGTATTGTCAGATGAGGATTATAAAATTACATTTGTATGTCCGTATTTCTTATATACGTTCTAGACGCCACATATGATATTTACCTCGAAGCACTTACCCAAGCAGTCTTTCCTCTGGCGGTACAGGTTGTTTTGGACCCAGATTTATGCATGAGAAAATCGATTAAAATCGATTTTATTAATACATATAACGTACATGATCTTGTCGTCTGGACCAACAATGGTGCTGTTTAGCTGCTGCGTAGAAAAGAGAAAGCGGATTTGACGAAAAGTGTTGAGGTCACTCAACACGCGCTTTAACTCAATTATACAACTACAGACCAACATTGGTTACCTCCCCTTTTGAACAACTGTTTGTTATTATTCAGTGTATAAATCGAAAGTTCATTTAATTTAATAATGCATATAAGATACACAACCATCACTTTCGATATTCATAAAATAAATATGTTTATATTTTATATCATATTAATTATCCTAATTATATAGCATTGCCCTGCGTCAACCTGTAAAAACTTCTACAAAAAACGGATCGGAGGTGATGGCTTGATTTATGGTTTAGGCCTACGAGTCGCTAAAATATATGTTAAAATCGAAATATATGAGTTCATGTTTAACTATTAGCAATTATCTTTACTATAAGTTATCACTCGTTTCGATGGCAGTTGTAATTGTCGAGAGGAAAAGTGATATACGCGTACTAGAAGTCTTTGGCGCCGGCAATTTGTAGGCAACAAATGAAGTCATAAACTGCCGATTTGAAACAGGTGGAAATATGGGTTACATAATATGAATTTGTGATTTACGACGAACTGTTTGAAACGATTGTTAAAGTCATGTTTTAACCTAGAAAGTAAGACCCATTTGCAATAACAATGTATGTAGAATGCACTTCTATTCATTTATTTATTTATTTATTTATTTATTTATTTATTTATTTATTTAAAACAATCGTTTTCCTTGTTATTTTGTTGAGACATTAAGCTTATATAATTGACACATACATAAAATAATATGTATATAATAAAATACATATGTAAAACGTCTTGCAGATCCAATGTGTCATTGATTATAAATATTTTGTTGTTGTTGTTGTTGTTGTTGTTGTTGTTGTTGTTGTTGTTGTTGTTGTTGTTGTTGTTGTTGTTGTTGTTGTTGTCGTTGTCGTCGTCGTCGTCGTCGTCGTCGTCGTCGTCGTCGTCGTCGTCGTTGTGTTGTTGTTGTTGTTGTTGTTGTTGTTGTTGTTGTTGTTGTTGTTGTTGTTGTTTTCGTCGTCGTTGTCGTCGTTCTTGTTAAAGAGACATTACCCGTATTCTTCTTTAAAATATTTCTTATGATCATTTCTTGTTCTTATTGTTAATAAACTACACCACATATCTCAGTTACAATAAAAGCGATTCAATATTTTTAATTATTCATTGTTCGTTTTCAACTTCATCTCCACTTACAACTTTTCGACTCGACGTAACTTTGCTTTACACTAACGACAAGGAAATAACAGAAAAGAAGTTAAGGAAAACGATGTATATATATAGATTTACCTCAGAAAACTACAGGCGTAAAAACGCCGTTCTTCCTTCAATTGTTGAACGAACTGTAGCTCTCTTTTTAATCTTTAGGTAGACTCTTCTCAAATGAAAATTTAATAGTCTTATTTCTGGTACCATAACTGACGCCAGTGGTCGTAGATATTAGACGACAGTTCTGTGTTGTTGTTTTAAAAGCTGCTGATATGCGAGAATATATACCAGAATATATACTAGAATATATACAAACTTAAATAAACCAGAACAAAAAAAGATTAAATAAAACGCTTTTAAGAGAAATTATTGCATCTAAACACAGTTATAGTTGGTGTCATATTTAAAATTAGCAAGCGTGTTGACACACAATGCTAATGTATGGAAATACAATCGAACAGTGCGTACTTTTCATTTCGAAATAAAGTAAGTCAAAGATAGTGTCAAGTTTATATACCCATTGAACTCGTTTCTACTGTTATTGTTTCATTCACTGACATTGTGCATTTAGTTGTTCTTTTTGTGTTGGCTATTTAGATTTCTAAAGCCTAAAAGCCATGCAACGGCAGAACGTCTTTAACCAAAAACCGAGTAACAAATTCGATAGGGGTTTAAAAAGGTGTCCGCTAAACTCAGAATTTAGACGTTATTATTTTCCATAAAAACGGATTGTCGTTTAGAGCAACAGTTGCAGTTTAAACACGATATAACTACAACCATTTTAAGTTTTGTTTGTACATTATGTATTTCAATTTTAAATCGTATATTCGCGCAATCACTCAACTGGTGCTCATGTTCCTCCGTCACCATGACAACCGGAAGACATCGAGGTGGTGTCGAGCAACAAATTAATATCACTTCAACTCAAGTGGCTGAATTTGACACTTATTACAGATTAAAGTTTCATTTTGACAACTAAACAGTTCCAATCCGCCCAAACGTATTAACCCAGTCTCGCGATAGTGAGGCCTCCGCGTGCGTTTCTAACTGTTCAGACGTCTACCATGGAGTGGAAGCACGTGGCGGTGTGAATCATTGATGGTCTTCAAGTGGTCTTTTATTATTTTAATGAAAACGATTACTATAAGTTGGGTACAGTGCCATAATACTACTACAACCGGTGGTGTTAACCTTGGGAAGTGGGATCAAAACACGTGGTCTTAGTCACTATATCTAGAACATTAGTAATGTTTGTTTATTTAAATTGTTTATATGAAAGTTCGCCACAGAGTTACAAGTTCGTTTATAAACGCGCTTAAAACGTATTATGCATTGTATCTCAATTTAAAGAAGTATATCAAAATGATATGAAT
>Ga0224511_10003150_pt1 | contig 11672 bp, 8 predicted proteins | sample SF_May12_sed_USG_2_FD_169988 | JGI IMG/M metagenome (GOLD analysis project Ga0224511, IMG submission 169988) | Sediment microbial communities from San Francisco Bay, California, United States - SF_May12_sed_USGS_8_1 | ecosystem: Environmental > Aquatic > Marine > Sediment | place: USA...
TTTTGAAAACCAGAATGTTTACACGTCCAATAATGTTGGTCATGTTTCCCTTGACAGCTATATATATAGCAAGATAGTTGGTTGAGTTTTATTCTTTTAGATAGGTTCAGTTGTAGAACCATATTTTCTTGTTGGACTAGAATTGTAAGAAGATGGAGTTACTGTTTCCGGTCTACACACAGCAAGGTATGGCATAAGATTATGTTGCAGTGATCGCTTCATTACTGTTGTTTTTGTAAGCTTATATATATTGAGGTCTATTAATTCTTGAATTAATATTAAAGCTAAATATAACACCGGAATTACATTTGGCAATGGCTATTTTTAAGTGTACAGTAATTGCACACACTAATTTAATTATTCTGACGCGCTATGTAAAAAGCAGCTGTGTCGTTGTCATTATCATATCAAATATCCTCTTAATTATCTAGATTATATATTCTGTAATATTGGCCATTATGCTTATTTGTTGTAAAGAGTTAGCCCCATTCAAATGCTAATTAAAGAATCGAAAGTGATTTGTTGTTCGAATGATTTCAATTTCAACTAAACACTATTAAAGCTGCTTCGCGCAATGTTATCAATATAAAGAACTTTCAGGAGAAATCTTAAATAGTTTCTGACAGATCATACTTGTTATACACTGAACACTAACATTTTCTCTGTGGCATATCATATTCATTAGGTAATTCGTTACCGGTAATATGTTGTATTTGATCATTATTGCATCAACAATTTTATCATGCAACTATAAAACACAGTAGATTTATCTACGGTAAACCTCTTCTGATTGGATAACGTCCTAAGCGACCCGCGTTGGTAGGCTATTTTGTAAGTTATAAGTTTAATTCCAACTCACATACATTGTGGTCCAGTAACGCAGTAGATCGGTGCATGTCTCGTTTATTCATAGAGGTAGGCTCAAGCCCGATACCGGGCCAAACATTTGTCTTCTCGTTTTATTGTTCTTGAATATTTATATTGTTAGAATAAAAAACAGTTCAAATTTGCATTTGGATTCATGATGAAACATTACAAAACCTAGTAATTTTAACTCACACCTTGCACGCAACAGCTTTAAAATATATTATTATTGTGTGTCTTATTTCATTGAAACGCACGATGAACTAAAAAAACCTATTATTATGAAAGGCATTCAGTAACAGTTTTTTATCACCAAAACAGGTTATTTTTATCACCAAAACAGAGATTTATTTATCATAACGTGATCAAATATAAATATCACAGAAATAAACCCTGTCATTAAACATAACGAAGTTTGAGATAGCGTAGTTGAGTTCTATTGTTACGGTGTTTCCACAAACCTTTACACCTTAAGTTCTGACTGACATTTTCTTCAATATAAACTAGGAATCGAATGTTCGTAAATATGTTTACATTTGCCTTATTACATGTAATACTTATCTGCAGTACATACATATTTAAAGTAGCCAGAGCACAGAAAAGTGTGTTGAAAAGTACTTATCTTAACATATAATTTAGGTAAAAGTCTTAGCAAAGAAATGTGATGTAAAATGGTTGACACTAAAACTGTCTTGACTACATATTTAAAAAGATGAAAAATGCATGTAATATAAGGTAAATCCTTTTTGTGTCCGTGGACAAGAAAATGATTTACCCTAATAATGAATGGTATATTGCAAATGTCCTGGTTTGTGCACATTTTTCTTCAAAACAAGCACATGGTACCTATTGATTATACTCTTTTACACAGTTATTTAGACTTTTAGGGATAGTTTAGATTTGTTCCCTTGTTAATGCCCAAACCGTGCTCTAGTGGCTTTAACAAGGAGATGGGGCATATAATCATATTGTTCATTGATGTGCTAAGTGTGTTTGTTGAAAGGCAGGAGACCCGCTGTTACAAGGTTTTACTGGTATATACGTGTTTTTACCTAATATCAACTGAAAATAAAGTAAAAGCTCTGTTTGAGTGTTTAAATAATAATCAAGTTAAAAGCCATTTATCGGGTAAGTGTCTGATTGTGCCCGTTATTGACGGGTAAGGTATAAGCCCCTAGATCCCATTTCAAGCCCATGGTACCGTCTCGCCCTCGAGTTGAATTACGAGCCCATCAGTGGCGGCACGATAATCCCGAGTGACTGACATTTGTCCCCAGGTATCCAATGTAAACATACATTTTTGATAATAGTTTTGTCTTATTTTTATTTATAGTCACACTGGCCCGACATTTGTCAATAGAACACCGTGCGTGATTTCAATTCTGTTTTTGCCATTCATTAATGGCTAGTTGGGCGTAGCTCTGTAAAAGTTTAATGTGTCGCGAAATATGAACGTAATGCATTAATTTGCAAATTGATTCAGGCGTCAAATTCTGTTTCAAAGGATATAATTTATTCTACTCAGCAACAGCGTATAACGGCGAGTATGTGTCTGTTTAAAACATTTTAAATGTCAAATATTCCTATTTACATTTTAACTTCGGTTAAAATTAGGTGCGATCGAGTGCCCCATGAAACATTGTATTCTGTGTTATTAAAGAAAGGACATTTTAGGTTCTTACTGATTTACAGCGACAAGTTTTATTTAGAATAAAAATACAGACATTATTCAAAGTGAACTAAATTTAGATAAAACTATTTGGAACTGGATTCCGCGACGATATGTATGTAAAGACTACAAAAAAGTGAATCTACTATTCGGCACACGTCTTCTAATACACAAATCACTTGGCGATAATCACTTCACAGACTATTATTTGTGTCGCACAGCGATTCTCTAAACCCAGGATAATAGCAGAGGACAGCACTTCCCTTGATGCCATATCGATAACAAGTGTCAACAACATTGATACATGAAGTGTTTTATATCTTAATTCTTCTGTAAACTCATTGAAGAGTTTGCTTTAATTACGGGAATATCTGGTGTTACCAGCTACAACCCTCGTTGGCTAACGTAAAGGTGGATGTATAAACGTTTAAAAGGGTTCTAAGAACATTTCGTCAGCACCACACCACAAACAGGCAAAAATCTCGCATAATGGATAATGAATTTAAAGAAAGTAAGTACATTCACAACGGAACTTGTATTTGTAATTTATTTTTTATCAAATGGAAATTTTATTTATAAACACCTTTCTCTATCGTGATATGAGTGTTTGTTTCGAATTCACTGTAATTTAATGAGACATGCGTCTCCTTATTTTTTTCGGTCAAAATATTCCATATAGCCTTCCATACTACGTTTGTAGAATTGTAAGGTGTAATAGTGTATGGTTGTTAATTAAGAAAGAGAAAATGAACGTGATGCCATTTTTGCTGACTCATCTTTCAAGTTAATGAACTCAAATTGTGTTCTATATTAATAGTATGCACTTAATGAGGTGCTTATTGGATAATAATTTTGTCCGAAAAAAACAATGATGCATTTATGTTTTTTATAATTAAAAAGATTGATATTGTTTGCTTTTCCTATATATAATGTTTTACCTTTTCAAATGTTGGTCTAGTATTTTCTTAAAAAAGTTTATGTTTTTAGGTCAACAATGCATAGGACAAATCACATAATTTTATATCGATTTTTAATTAATTTCACGATTTCTTAACTTCACAATGTTAAGCTTTGTCTTTTATGGTGCAAAACAACGATAATTGTGTTGACAGCCTATATCAATTTCAAGTGTTTGTCTTCATAAGTATGTTAATCACATTAGGCTATAAATTCGAATCGTTTAGCTATATATCAAGTGCATGAATGTTATCACGGAATTCCATGTAGAAATACTTCAAATATCGCGTGTGGCAAACTTTGGAAGATCATTTTATCTGCACGTATATTCTCTTAAACCCCACTCAAACGCAAACACATCTTTCACTGCTAAAGGTTATAAAGTTTAGTCAGTCCTCAAGAAAACACTACGTTTATTGTCACGTTGTAAAGATAGTAAAAGACATAAACGATAATAAGGACATTTAGTTTAGTCGTTAATTTTTAATGAAACAGTAAAAACTAAAAAGTATGTTTATAAAATAAGAAGCACTTTTATTTCAAATGCATGGTCAAGAATTGTTTTGTTTTTACTTTACACAATGTTAAACATCGATACAGTGGATACCTCATATCACAGCGGTTATAACATACTGACTTTTTTATTTATAGTGGTGGACCTTCATTTAGAGTAATGGTTACCGAGTACCATTGCTAGGCCTAGTAACTACACCTGTCCTATTTGATATAAATGTAGGTGACAAAACCCCATGTCATGACCTTATCACTACAAACTGATGTTGCCTGGCTAGCTAGGGTCGAACTTACGACTCCTGGATTGCCAATCGGTCTAACCATCTAAGCTTTCATGTGCGGTCAACAATTAGAGCAAATTGTTAGTTAAAACATGAATCATTTTATAGTATTTTCTTATTTAAGAACTTGTGCGTTTAGTTATATGAAGTGTTGTTTTTTCTATTCTTAATAGCGGTTTGGTTTCAGTTTGCGCCAAAGTGTTTGCTGTTATCGATGTCAAAGGTCGAGGGAGTATATCACGTGATCAAATTCCACTCGCGCTGCGCATGCTCAACTTTAATCCAGTCGACAGTGAGCTGGAAAAGCTTCTAAAACTGGAGCCCAAAGGTTACATTTCTCATATCACACAAAAAGAATTGAAAGTAGTCTTTATAGCTTGCATGTATTTGAATAAAAAGAATTGTTTTAAACACTTTGTTAAGAATGTACGTATTTTTAAATAGACGTGTCGACAATTAATTATTAAGCTTAGTAGATATATAGATCTAGCACCTGTTCTGTTGGCTATATTAACCTGACTACTGATGGTTATAAATTTTAAATGGGGTGGAGTTAGACTCTCAATGTTTGGGGTTGCTAGCGATACTAACTGTTTCTCGCTTTTAATACCATTTTTAGAGCTGAATTACAAGAGTTTCTACCAGTTTGTGACCCAGAAGTTGCGCATGCCCAGTATGGACCAACAGCGTCAAGATCTCCGAGACGCATTGGCCGTTTTCGATACGTCAGACACAGGTCAGTCGAACGCGTTCTACAGCAAACACCGAATAAATAATAGCCGTATCCCCGTACAAGCCAACACATATAAGAAAGAAAAAGATATTTGGCATAACCATGAAGTCTTTGTATTTATCAACTTTTATCCTGAAAGCTTAGCCTAAACAACGAAAAAACAAAACAATTTAACAACAAAATTAAACACATACAAAAATCGACATAACAACAAGACAATTTGAAACAAGAAACAACATCACGATACAACATAACCACACACTCAGTCTTGTGTAATCTGTGCACGTGTCTTACATCCCGGTCTCGATGCAGGCGTGATTGAGAAGGACGTGTTTGTGGCCATTCTCACGCGTCTCGGGGAGATGCGCGTGGCGGAAGGAGAGGCTGTCCCGTGGGTGGATTTCCTGGACCGACACAAGGACGGCCGCCTCCGCATCGCAGGTTTACAATATACGTGTTTCTACAAACTGTACTGTGGGAAAAATTTTATGGTCGTCCAGACAGTTCATGAACAGTCAGGTTAATTACAAACATTAAAAAAATCTTAAGCTAAATTAGTCAATACTGGCACAAAATGACAAACATGTGTTTGTGCTTAGTGGTCCGGCCTTAGTCACACTATTTATTATCCTTTTCAGAGATAGAGCAGATGTTCATTAACGACGAAGATCTCCGTACGACGTTGAACGGAAATCAGCAGTGGGAACTTGTCTGACCGCTGGCTTTCTACTCGTGGGCGCAGAAGGCCGTCCCTATTTCATGTATTACATTATATACCAACCACAAAGATATAAGAGACTTTAGAACATTCTGAACATCTTGATACTCTTTTTTTTACCCAACTGGCAATGGGGTTATACCTATCATCATTATAGGTGTAAAACGAAAAAAATCGTATTCATGTCATTGTTGTTTTTTAATAAAAGACACGTATTATCACTTTCATGCGTTTTAAGTACTTGTTGTTCATGTATGTGCTTAACATATTTGATTGATATTAAATACATGCCTTGGAGAATTGTATTAACATGTTTAGCTTAAATAAACATACGCAAACAGATTTCCAACGCCCCCTTTTATAATTTGACACTGTATGGTTAGTAAGAATTGTAAAGCTACGAAACTTAACTACAATCTACTTTTATCAAACGTCTTCAAAAAGTTTCTCAATATTTTAACGCTTTAGCGACTTTCTGACGTTACATGCGATTTTGACGTTACGTCCTATATGTTTGCCAGTGTTGTCTAACATGTACGAAATTGGTTGTTATTTATCGGAAATAAAATGGTTAATGTAAAAAATCAAATAATTGCAGAATCACGTGCACGTGTTGAAGGTCTTCAGAGCGCCAGTTTAAGGCTCATGAACGTAAAAACTAAAAACAAGTTATTTTTAGCACGGTTTGCTAAAACATATCTTTTTTTATTCATAAAAGATAAATGCATAACAAACAGTCACAAAAAGTTCTTTTCCTGACAAAATCGGTTTCGGAAAGCGTTCGTTTTACATTGATGACGTCACTTCTCAAAGCTACGTTTCCTTTAACGCATTTTATTTTCGTTAATTACAAAATGTGCACTATAGTTGATGACAAACTGTTCTTAAATCGACTAAATTAAGACAGTCAGAATGCTGCATATTAATAAATTGTTGTTTAAACACCAATAAGAAAATCGCTAACAGACCGGAAGTGCTCTGAATCAGTATACGCCGATTTCGCGTAATCGTGACTTCACATGCACAGGCATAAGCGTATCGTGTTTGATACCTGAGAGAATTGTTCAGCAATGCGGCTGAAATTGGTCATCCAAATTTAGCACAATAAATGCGATAGGTTGCGTTGTTATTGTACACATGTTTAAGATTTTTACAAAGAGTCCCTGATTATTTTTTAAATATTATATATTAGCACAATGAGGTCATTTTAATACATATTTAAGAAATAATAAAACTTCCATGCATTATATTGTTATAATAAACTTCCAGTCAGGCAACACCTCCAACAGTAGTAATTATACAGATAGGTTACTCGACCAAAGGAACTGCAACATGTTAACTTAGATCTGTATAACATACATGTACCACGTGCATGTACCTACATGATATTATCAGTATAAATTTCACGAGAAAATGTTCTCATAATCAAAACAACATTGACCTAACTAATGTAATATCTATGATGCATGGAAAATTATGCGACCTGATTAAAGTCAGACAGCGCCTTTCACAATCTCACAATTTTACACAAAGCACATTTGGCCACTGACTGGGACAAACTGGTCTGCAAAGTTGTTGCTCTTATGGTTATGTGTGCGAGCGTTTGCAATGCCAAGAAACGTATTCTTCTCGAGGATAACTACTACAACATTGTCCAGCGTCTCAACGCGCTGGAAAATGTATCGCATGTTTTGGAAGCGAATTCTCGGGCCCTGGAATCGAAGGTTGCAGAACCCTCAAGACACAGTCACGTGCCTTAGAAACAAGAGAGTCAGACTTAGAGCGTGAAACGGTAACAGAACACGTCATTACTAGAAACCTTTTCATGACATTCCATATTTGTGTTATAAGAAAATTAGAGATAACCGCTCGTACATCACTTTGTAAAGTATGCCATTGTTTTTATATGTTATGCATAACAACGTCGTAAATAAATGAGGTTTAAATACAAGATACATCGTGTTTTGTTTTAGCTGCATTGAAGGCCGTTAAACCAGTCGTGTTCCTTGCGATGTTGACCACCAACGTGACCGGTCACGACCACTACATTCACTTCGATGACGTCAGGCTCAACGTCGGGAACGCGTACAATCCAGTCCACGATGTGTTTGTGGCTCATACAACGGCACTTACCAATTCACACTGACTGGGTGCTCTTTTGATGCCCATAATGCAGTTCTTGATATTTTCGTTAACACGATGGTCTATGACAGCGTACTGGCTGGGGACCGTGGTCTAACTGAATGCAGTTCTAAAACAATTTACGTGTCCCTCAAAGAAAACGATGATGTTTTTGTAAAGCAGAATAAGGTGGATGGAGATTATTTGTTCGCAACTCGGAAATTCGGTCTTCCATCATTTGGCGGAGTTTTACTCTCAGTGGAATAACGTTACCGTATTTTCTGTTTTAACCTCACAATATGTGAACATGGCAGTGTGGCATTAATCAGTTTTATAAACGTTTAGATAAAATTCACTAATCACTTTAATTCAATTTATACAATATGAAAGGAGAATTTTTATAATACGTGTAGTTTAATTAATTTATTTCCGTACACTCGTTTGATTGTGTGTTTTGCATATTGCGCTATTACCGAGACATTGTACGTTAAATACAGCGTTTTTCTTACCAAAACACGTTTCTGCGTTTGAGATAGAGGCTGTAAACCACCAATGATCTGGCCTATATACCGCATAGTAACTTAGTCAACTTTAACGAAAACTATTTTAAAATCCGCCGCATACAGACCCCCACATGCATACCTGTTTTTAAAGATTGTTCCAAGGCGAGTTGATTTAAACAATAAAAATGATAGGTTGCGTGTCATGCAAGAAAGAACTCGATAGATAACAAAATACACTGTTTTCGGCTACTTTTTTCAACAATTTATTGGACCGGTTGTTTACATTCCCCACCCAGGTGTTACTAGGTACTCTCTAAGAAATCAAAATGTTTTTTCTGCCTAAAGTTTAATTCATTTCATGCTCTTTCAACACAAACTAATAACTACATAAAATTCTGAAAAATTTAGTTGTTTACATCTCCTTGAAACTATGCCCCTATTATTTTTTATTATGCCCCTATTATTTTTTATTTTGAGGATAGAAATGCCACAGCAAAGCTATTTTTAGACCTAGAAGAACTATAAAAACACTAGTCTGCATTGTTTTATGTCGGTACAGCGCAAACGTCCATATTCAAATAAGAGGGAATATAGTTCTTTAGCCTTTGGGAACTTGACCGCTCAATTCGAGTTGAAATTTCAGAATTCGTTTAGAATGTTTTTGTTTTTGATTAAAGTTTCGGTGCCATATTAAGTGCCCTAATCATGTAAAGTTCTGTGTACATTGTTAATACATTTGAGTTTAACAAACGTATGTGTGTAATGATGCTATATATAGACTAGATGATTCGCATATTTGTTACGGAAGGCTACCATAAGGTTAACTAGAATACTATTATTTAATTTCGATTTGTGTTTTAATTAAATATTTAAAGGTTTCAAAATGGGTAACAGACAATACGTGTATCAGGAATTAACGAGTAAACAGCGGATCAATGACTTACACTTTTACTTCAAAGATTTATCAAAACGATTCTGCAATTTAACTCAACCGATATTTTACAAATATGCACGATTTATACTATTTATTTTCACCATTTGATCACAGGCACTGACAATATTTTAGGAGATTGTGTCATTATACTTAAAACTTTGGGGAACAAAAAATAAATTATAATGAAGTGTCCCCTTGTAATAACGGATCGTTTTCTCAGCACGACATTTATAAACAGGCGGTTGCGTCTATAAGTAATGAAAACTGAACTGTAACATACACAAAGTTAATAACGGGTAAACATTTTAAACAAACATAATATATAGTAACATAAATAGTGGGCCCTTTACAATCTAGGTATGATCATAATGCGTGCATTATCTTAGTACAAAAAGCGGACCGAATGAAACTGTATAATACACGCGGTCATGTACTTCATTACTTTATCAAGATCATGAACTGTGCCAAAGTAGTCAATGACGACTGTAAATAGTTATCTGAATTGAACTTCACTCACAATAAACAGTCTTGGAGACAAGATGGTCACAGTAACAACGTTCGTTATTGCCGTTCTCTCCCTGGGCGCCTGCGAGGCCAACAAACGTATTCTTCTCGAGGACAACTACTACGCCATTGTCCAACGGCTGGAGGCGCTGGAAACCAAGGCACAGGTCCAGGATTCTAAGGCACAGGCTATGGAGATGGAGATTGCAGATCTTAAGCGTGAGAACGGTAAACTCATTGTCCGACGTTTTAGTACTTTTAATTGTTGTTTAACAACTTTTAGAAAAGTGGCCTGGTACCTCAAACAGATACATCAATGGGTCAAAGACTTGTTCTCAATGATTGACATTGTTTTATAACCCGAGGGTATTTTACTACTGCATTAACATTTAATGACCTAACCACTTATAAATATATAATTTCCTTTTAAAAGGAATGGCTTGCCATGTTGTGAAGATGCGAATACATTCCGCTAAAAATAGCATTACATCATCGTAATCGGAACAACTCGGCCATTACCGTCTAGCAAATGTTCGGGTAGTTTATGTAATAATATCGGAATCGCCCAAAACTCGACTGGTTCCCATCTCGATTCGGGCAATTAGCATGCATAAAATAGAAAGCAGGGAAATTTCAAACCGGAAATACCTTTCCAAAACAATACTGGCTTGTCGTGAACGGCAGACCAATAACCGATGAGCGTGTCGCAGAATTCGTAGCAGACAGTTTGACATAATATTAAAACAGAATTTTAAATCGAATACATATTTCACTTGTAATTGAAAATGTAAATACAGTTAAACTATTTGTTAGAATGATCTGAATGAAAATATTATAATTAACATCTTAAATAATAAATCTAAGAAAAGGGAAGGTTCCAAGGAAGCATAGCTTGCATGCGGAAAATAGCAGCCTCGGATTTATTGATAGAAATGAAAAATGCCACACCCTAGCGCATAAGCGGAGCCCTATTTTCTAACGTAAACAACACACAATCCATAATCCCAAAAGACCGGAAAAACCTACAAAATGATATAGTAAGGGGCGACATTTTACAGTCGCCACACAATCACTAAAAGCCAGCTGTATAAATTTCAATTAATCTGAGAAAAGGGAAAGTAATAAGTATATTCATAATAAGCTTATTAGGCCCCAAAATGATTTCGTTCGGCACTTAAATGATTTCATTATATATAGTTAAGTTTTGATTTGCGATATCTTGTTTCAGCCGCCATGAAAGCTACCAAGCATGTGGCGTTTCTTGCCATGTTGACCACGAGCGTTACCAACCAACACCAGGACATTCACTTCGATGACGTCAAACTCAACGTTGGGAACGCGTACAATCCAAACCACGGCAACTTTATCGCGCCATACAACGGGACGTATGCTTTCTTTGTGACCGCGTGTTCAAGAGCGGGACATTATGTTGTTCTGGACTTTCACGTCAATAACCAGGTGTATGACAGAATCATTGTAGGAGAAGCGCCCAGTTTTGATGCATGTAATTCTAAAACCAACATAGTTTCCTTGAGGGAAAATGACGACGTTTTCTTAAAACACGAGATAGAAGGGGACGTTCTTAAGGTGGGTTCACACTATGAACGTTTGTTCCAGCGTTGGCCAGCGTTTGAAAAGTCTAATAAATGAGCCCAAACGTCGGCGAAATTACGTTCGCGAGAAGGATATTTTTCATTCACACTACGAACGTTTTATATCCGGCGCAATTCAACTTTTACGAACGTTTTCAAGCGTTTGACTGCGTTTGACAGCGTTTGCTAGCGCTTGACAGCGTTTACCGGCGTTGTATTTATTCTCTATTAGCGTAGGCGAACTTTTGCCAACGCAGATGTAGCGTATGTGCAGCGGTCGCCG
>Ga0224511_10003151_pt1 | contig 11672 bp, 2 predicted proteins | sample SF_May12_sed_USG_2_FD_169988 | JGI IMG/M metagenome (GOLD analysis project Ga0224511, IMG submission 169988) | Sediment microbial communities from San Francisco Bay, California, United States - SF_May12_sed_USGS_8_1 | ecosystem: Environmental > Aquatic > Marine > Sediment | place: USA...
ACTAGTCATTTCGTAAGTGTTGCTTTCTTTTGGCCTAACAATTATAATTGAGGAACACATATATGGACTATTGATTTAACAAAAGTACAAAGATCAGGAATGCTTAATGTTCGAAATTTTTCGTTGTTCTCTGGCTTAAAATGGGGCTTAAGTTTTAAAAGTGCAAAAAAACTGCATTCAGGGTGGTTTTCGGTTTTACAATCAACTTAAACTATTGTAACTTCCATTTGTGATTAAAATGGCTAAACATCTTTTTAATTTAGGCCCACATGTTGTAAAACACGAATAACAAATAAATTGCTTAACAGGTTTGCTTCCTTTAGAAAACGTACAAGTTGACGTTTTAACATAGATTTTATAATTCAACGACAAAATTTAGTGAAGAGAGACAAAGAGAGCATTCCGACTCAAAATAAATATAAATGTGCTGTGTCATTGTTTTATCACAATAAATGGGACACGGCTTGTCTTGTATCTTTATGTCATGATACCCGGCCATCGGGCGGTCTGACCAACAATGCATCTAACACGATTGCGCAACTGGTGTTCCATACTTAGCCGTGTGTGCATCGTCCTTATGTGGTTTACTGTTTAATCTCTCTGGTTTGTTTAAAGATATAAAAGCGTGTATTTTGAAAAACAAATATGGGTAGATACTTCAATAAGTAAGAGTATTAATGTTGTACGTTGAAACAGACTTGTTATTATCACAAGAATAGCGTGACAAGTATCACGCATTTTTTCATTAAAAACACCTTGAGACGACATGCACACTGCCAAAACAGGGCCACAACCCATTTGAAGAAGCACTTGAACAGCAGTTTGGTCTGCTGATGCCGCATTATAGAGTTTTACAGAGTTTTATCAACGATTTTGAATCCTTGTCTATCATTTTTGATAGTAAGGAGGTTGTTATCCAGTAGATGACATAATACTCATAATTTATGGATGCAGTAAATTTTAAGTGAATTTAAACGATCGCAAAATGAAATTTATCATTGAGAAAGAAATGAAGATTTGATGAATGTACTCAACTATGAGCAAAATCTAAAGCTAATATTCATTATTTGCACAAAAACAGATCTTTTGAAAGATGGACTGAACTGTTATAAATAGAGAAGGTAATTGTAAACGCCTTTTCTGTTGTCCGTTGGACATAAGATAAAAAACACAAACCTTAAATAAAAATAGTCCCATTCAGACGTATTCCGTATGTCAATATTTCTATCATTCAATCGACAGAGGGGTATCACAGATTAAAACTAATGACTTTTATGCTATTACATACAATGCATTAAATGTGACTGTAGAAAGTAAATAGAGAAGTAATGGCATTGATTTTCGATGACGTTTCTATTTTAGTAATGGATCCAATCTTGCATTTAATTGCCATTAAATGGACCTTGCTTTGTCCACCCTAGATCCTGTAAAAACACAATTTCCACTTGCAATGTAAAGGCATACACCTACCTATATTAAAAAGAAATAAAACAAACGCAGCGTTATAGTATTTCCGAAGACCATAGTGTATGGATATTCATAACAAAATATATACGGTCAAATCATTGCAATGGTTCTAGGAACTCGGCATTAATAATTAACCAGATATAATGCCATCATCGAATTGCATACATGTCATTAGTGCTATAAGAAATGACTGTTGTCAAGGAAATTAAGATGAAACTAACAGATAATAAGACATATCAAATACGTGTAAGAGCTTCTTACAAATGAAATTGTATTGATGATTGGAAAATCAAAATACTTGTTCAATAAATGACAGTTCTACAGTCAATCAAATAAGGCTAATAAAATATATATCTATGTAGAACCTATATTCACGTTTCATGAGAATTCTGCTAAAGCCATGTGCATCAGAAAGGCGAGTTCAACGCACCTTTTTGTGAACACGTTACTACCTAGAACAATAGACATAGTTAACAAATCTGTGTTTATTTACAATTAAGTGCTCAAACACTTCGCCTGTACTGAATCAAAAATGACAGTACTTTCTTAATGAATAGGGTAAACTTTATTACAATAACTACATTATAGAAATGTAACTATAAACGTAATAAAATGGTAATGGTGGTATCATTAAACTATTTTGTAAATTGCACTTAGTCCAGTTAAATTGTTTCCTCAAATTAAATTAAAATACTTTAAGAAATTACACTTTTGCTTTGGCTAAATAAACAGGATTTACGCAAACGTACATATTTGTTAGGAAAGAATTACTTTTCTAAACATACGCCAACACTATTTACAAATTAGGTATTTATGATGTATTGATTTCTATTATATATCTGAATGTTCTGTACAATAAGACATAACAATGGTAAATATTTTGATCTTGGCTTTAAAGTTAGCGAAACTTTTTCAGAGTATTGGGGAGACAAACAAAGCAAATGTTACAGCAAACAACTTTTCTACTCGGCTATAAAAGCCTAATGTCTGACTATATATACATTTTGGTATAAGTACATTGTTAATCAAATAATAATTTATTAAAAAGGTGTTGCATTTTATTTGTCGAATTTTAAGTGTACGATGAAATTCATAATTATTAAAGTGTGCTTAAAAATAAAGCAAAACTTTAGGCAATATATCTAACTTTCATTCGGCATTTGGTAATAACAATTTTGTGATTATAATGACACCTTTATTTTGTAGATTACTTTTGTTTGAAATCAAAATTAGATCAACGAGATGCACATACCTAGGAAGTATCCATCAAACTTTCAAACCCGATATGAATGAAAACTCCCAACGTCCTTGTTAAAACTATTTTCCATCAAGTTTTGGGTGTGTAGGTCGCGTTTATGTGATACCATGTTTAACCAACGTTTAACAAATACCGTTTATTTTATCTTTAAATCGGCTACTGTAAATATTAAGATAATTACGTTTTATCTTGTCTATAAGATATTGATCTTCCAAACTATACCTATTGTTGACTCCTTACAAGTCAATTAGCCTTGCGGAGAGCTATATACGTCACATAAACCACTGGGCTCTTTGTTGTTTCAGGACACCGTGAATGGAGTCAGGACGCCTTATTGAAAACACACTGGGTTTCTGTAACAAAACGCACAACGGGCATCGGTTTCGTTTTAAAGAGGGGTCGAAGTCGTGATCACTAAACATGTGATCCAGTCGGACCAGTCTTAGACCAAATTATCTTTAAAGGGACCAAACGGGTCGGTTGATGGGAATTTAGCTTCACTAATATCATCGATGGACGGTTTTGACGTGGGTTTGACTCTTAATTTTTGACGCACTTTGACATTCGCACATGGCGTCGGTACATACAAATTTTAGTGGTGTGTTAATGGCATATAGAGCAAGATACTGATGCACCCGTCACATATGGCAAACCAGTTTCTTATGTAGCACACAGATATACATGTATATATGTTCACGTGGAAACAGTACACATCTGTTTTTAGTAATTTAAAGCTGTGAGGGTTCGAACTCTATATCCAGAACGACAGACCAGTGGTTTACTAATACACGTAGCCCACTTACGGGGATATATGGCTTTACATTGCCCAAGAGTGTGTACACATGTATTTGCGTTTATTTATTCGAGCGCTCGGGCTTTCTCATTCGGCGTTCAGGCATCCTGATATATGTGAAGTTTGTATTATAAGTCGATGGCCAAAGTGCAATGTGACGGAGCGCCCAACACACATGGCAAACCATGTTATCAGTGTATTGTTTATGTAAAAACGCATCCTTATTTTTAAACTTTAAATTATTTGTGAGAAATGGGCACCCAGGAACCCTAGATGGGCAGTTCAGTGTTTAAAAAACTAGATAAAGATAGTTTACTTACTTACTCACGTCAAACTTGCTTAATTGACTTTACAGAGCAATAACGGTTCTTCTGAGCTATACTGAGTACAACAAAACAATAGTATACGTATGTGCTTTTTGTTATAAATGTCTTCCACCCCAACTAAATAAATTAAAAATGAACTACTTAGTTGTTTTCAGAAGTTTTGTTACTCAGTATGGAAAAAAACTCCTAATGTGTTTCCCCCTTATAATAAATTTTCATCACTTTAAGTACTGAGTACATGTTGTACCTGTCCCTGATCAGTTTACAAATCAGCGAAATGTCTTCTCTTGTTGAACATTGTTGTTGTTGTTGTTGTTATTGATGATAATAATGATTATGATGATGATGATGTTGATGATGATGATGATGATGATGATGATGATGATGATGATGATGATGATGATGATGATGATGATGACGACGATGATGATGATGATGATGATGATGATGATGATGATGATGATGATGATGATGATGATGATGATGATGATGATGATGATGATGATGATGATGATGATGATGATGATGATGAAGATGGCGACGATGACGACGACAACACCGCCACAGCCGCCGCCGCCGACGACGACGATGATGATTATCATGACGCTACAGTGACTTCGGTCATTACACCCTGCCACTTTAGTAGGATAGATGTAAAATAATACGACATGCTTAGTTATTCAAACAAATGGCACCAATTATGAATAATTGATACCATTAAACCTGCACAAAACGTCTTTAACTTTATGACTATTCTAATTGATTTTGAGGTTACATTTGGACGCGGTGTTTGTTATCGTGTACCGATGACAACTTTACCCCGATGCTTCCCAGTGATATCTTTGACTGAGGTCTACAAAGTCATGTTTGATCTACTTCTTATAACAAAGCTGTGCATGATTGAATGGGTGATACTACTAACTAGAGTATTCATCGAGCAAATCCTAAAATAGTATGCGAAATATTTCATTTGACGTATGCATAGTATGCACAAAATTATCTTTAATGTATCTTTTTCAATTTAGATCCCTTCACAACAGGTGTGCACATTTGCGTGTATGACAAAAACCGCATGAATGATTGAACCTGTGGAAGGTATTATTGGACTCGCACAATAAATGTATACAGTTTATCCTACTTTTTAAGCCAATGGAAATAATGCATTTAGTTTGAATTTTGCAAAATATTTCAAGAATTTAGCTCTCCGCGTATACGCAGAATTGTAAACCACGCTATAGCGTAAAAACGTTGATTGTCACATTATTCAGTATTTCTTAACTTTCCGTCTACTTCTGTCTTAGAATCTAACTATTTTATTTCCTGAAATTTAAAATGCAATTCTCGACATTTGCTGTATACCCATTGTTTGTTACAAAATACAATGGAAAGTTCCCCATTTTTTAAGCTCCTCCCCATGCGGCATATTTGCTTTGATCTTGTGATAAGGCTTATTACAAACAGGAAGTATGCTTTCTTTTGTATTTTCTAGGTCAGATTGTCAGCTGACAATATAATCCTAATCTATTGGATTAAAATTGACCATGTACAGTTATAAATGATCATGATTGACAGTAAATGTTGTGGAACTGTCCATTACAATGCAGCGTGGAGAGGTACTAACATGTCAATATCAAGTTAATTTCCTAAAAGCGGTTTTTGGGTCATTAACCGTACCAAGGCGAGTAGCTCAACGAAATAATTTTAATCAAACATATGAATAAAAATGGAAAAATCCAAAAATCAACAAACAAACAAACAAACAAAACAACAAACAAACACATAAACAAACAAACAAACACACAAACCAAAAACAACATACTCTAAACGTCACTTCGTTTGTTCTTTAGTGTGTTTCGTGCTGTTCAAAGTGTTTTTGTACGGACCATTTTGTCATGGTGCCCTTAAACTTGACCCTATCTAAATTGTTTGCAACATTTTTTCTTTAAAAATCTCTTACATTTATAAATTACGAGAAATAATTAGGTAAGGCGTGAACAAAACAAAGAAAATAATTGCATTTATGCAAAATATATGATGTAAAATAACACATAACATGCTCGTGTCTAATAATTTAATGTAATAAATTCTAAAAAAAAATGAATGTTATCACAAATTTCGAAGTAATAGCGTAGTATATTTTTTTGCGGGCAGCCGTCACATATGTAAATGTAAAGATTTATGCTGCAGAAATGGGTCAGCCTAGTACGCAGATTTATGTTTGTCTAAATCTTGATGAATATGTGTGTCTTTCGTACTAAATGTTAGCAAGGTATCAGTCAACATGAAACAATTGATTGGCAGCGGTGGTTGTTGTAAAATCGCTAAAGTTTTTTCAGAAGACCATAGGAAATTAATAAATTTCCAGTTAAGTTTATATTTGCCTAGTTGGCTAGTAACACATTGATTGTGATGTATTTTGTTGTTTGTTTTTGTAGTCACTATTTTTAGGTTCAAATAGAATGTAACATGTTCTTGAAAATAGAATAAGATAAATAAAATATATTATGTAATGTATAAAAAAAAATTCTTTAACAAACAACACTTGATACGAGCGCATATATTAAAACCTACCCACAAAAACTGTGGCTGAAAAATGCTGGTAGAAAAAACAACAACCGCACGTGTAGTGGGATAATAGTTTAAACTCCTTTATTCAAATTAATTAAATTAAATGTAGATTGTATTTTTGTGTCAAATAATTGTCAAAATAACACGTGGTTTATGTGCACTGCCACTGCATGTCTGTGGACGCAAATCAGATTGCATTTGGTTATAAATCAATCTAAACAATACATGTCATAAATGAACACTTTCATTATTAATATGTTTTGTATTGAGCCGCTGGAAATATAATCACTTATAGTTTTTCATAAATATAACAAACGATTATACGTCGGGATAAGTATAGAAATAGTTATGGGTATGAGAATAAACATTGCGCCGACATCTATTGTAATACTTTATTATGGTTTAATCATCAAACTGAATTGAAATCCTCATTGAATTTGGTTGCAATGAAAATTATAAATTCACCACCTTGTATAAAAAAAAGAAACAAAATAGCGAAAATTGTATAAGTACATGTACATGTACATCTAATTACATTACACTAAGTACATTGTTGCATCAAAATGTTCATATGATATTTGTTTTCTCTTGGTCAACATTGTTTTAGCAATTATCGTATGTTTTAAAGCAGCTGTCCTCCAGATACTCAAAAATTCAAAAATTTAAAAAAAATATTAAAATTAACGGTAAATACTGGTTAGTAATGTTCAGTGGAGAAATCTATTATTACTGACCCCTTAAATCAGTTGACAAATAGTTAATAAAACATAGTTTTTCTTTGCATAATCTACTGCGTTACTAACGCAGTAGCCGTTATGTATAGTAGGAATGTCCCGATGGCAGAACAGCGAATTGTATGTTTTCAATGCAAAAAAGTGAAAATATGTAGGTTTTATTTATTTCTAACAACAACTATATGTATTTGAAGAGATATTTTGAACAAATGATTTTTAGTATATTCTGGAGGACAGCTGCTTTAAAGATGTACATCTGTTTTATACATAATTAAATTCAAATCAAAAGATAAAATATCTACATCAGAACATTGTTTTTAGAACATGAGTATTTTACACATGTGACACATAGTAATTAAATTATTAGAACATGTCATATGTGGACATATGTGGACATACTTTTTATTCCTAAATCATAAAAAACACAAATTGTGCACATTAAAGAACCGTAGAGAACATATTTCCCATAAAAACATTTGAATGGAGATCAAATATATCTAATTTACTAATGACGTGTTGTAACTATGTCTGTTGATAACTAAAACAACATACGAAATGAAGTTTACAAATAAAGTTGAAGATACGGGTCCGTGTACATACCGTGTTTTCGTTTTTGGTTTTGCATTCGATGACCGAAAAACGGAAACTGAAATGTTGTATATACCGTTTTTCTAATTTTTTTTATTGTATCAAATCAAAAACAAAATACGAAAAACATACATATTGTTTTCCGTTTTTCATATTGTAATTTTTTTAATACGAAAATAAAACAAAAGTCAAACAACTCTATAGCGTTCTGTTTTTCAGAAGATAAACCTTGATCGGCACATCGCAAACATTTGCAAATAACATTTAATTAAATTAAAAAATCAAATTGGCATTTAAAACATGTATATCTATTACAAGTAATTGTTTCGGTGAGATAAGTTGTGATGAACTTACATTTGCATCATTAGCCTAACTGAAGTTTAAGAAAAATCCTGGTCAAAACTTTACACTTTATATGTAAAAATTAATCAAGGTTTACTGAGTATTGCTGAAATCATTTAAATGCAGGCTTGTAAGTTTACCGTGGGCATACCCCAACACTACGGCATGTTACTACAGTAAAGTCCGGTTATAAGGAACCCGCTTATAAGGAACTTCCGGTTATAATGAACTGATTTTCATTCCCCAATCTTAAGCGGATTTTACTGTATACAGTATGTAAGTAAAGTAATCATTATGATCAAGTGGTCTGTTCCCAGGACAGCCTTATGGTCAGGTATCGAATAAGATGTTTGGTGTCACCAAGGTGCTGCCAATCAGGAGTATACAGAGTAGATCTACTACAATTTGAACTAAGCGGAGTAAACTCTGTCTAATTAAGGGAAAGTCACTCTGTCGAACTAGGAAAGGTTACTCTCGTGAACTAAGGGGAGATCACTCTGTCGAACTAAAGGGAGGTCACTTTGCTCAACAAAGGGAAGGTCAATCCCATTAACTAAGGGGAGGTCACTCTGCCGAACTAAGAGAAAATCACTCTCATGAACTAAGGGGATGCCGCTCTCATGAACTAAGGGGATGTCACTCTCGTAAACTCAGGGAGGTTACTCTGCCGAACTAAGGGGAGGCCACTCTGCCGAAGTAAAAGGAGGCCACTCTGCTGAACTAAGAGCAGGTCACTCTCGTAAACTAAGAGCCGGTCAGTGTGCCGAACTAAGGGGAGGTCACTGTGCCGAACTAAGAGGAGGTCACTCTGCCGACTGAAGTGTAGGTCACCTTGTCGAACTAAGGGTGGTTACTCTGCCAAACTAAAGGTAGGTCACTGTGTCGAACTAAGGGAAGGTCAGTCTGCCAAACCATAATCCAATGTATGTACAGCGCCGTTTTTTCGTGTTTTTTGTGTGTTTGGTGAGCGATATCATCTACTGCATTTCAATTTTTATCACGGACTATGATTAACGAAACGAGGAACAAGTAAAAAGAACCATTTTTCGCATTTTGTATTTCGTGTTTGTATGGCAATGTGAACAACGCAAAACGATATTTGACATTGTTTTTTTGTATTTTGTGTTTGTTTTGATAATATGGAAAACGAGAACCGTAAGGAAAAGACGGTTTATACACGGACCGAAACAAATGATAAATGTAGTGTTGTTAATAAATTCAAAAAAATGTTCTAGTAGCGTTAAAGTGATTTTTGCTTTAATGCAATATGCATTTCTTCGAAAGCAATATTTATATTTATATTTAGCAATATATTGAAGTATTCAATTTTAAGCTTAATTATAAATGATTATATATTTCACTTTTATAAATATAATGCCACAGTAAAATATATAAAAAAATCTAATTGGTATGAGTGTGTTCATATAATATCATAAATAAGAAGTTGGTCTTTTCCCAAACAAACTAAATATTTTAACTTATTTTTATATAAAAAAATAACTTTTTATGTTAATAAAAAAAATACCTACATGCATACAATGTAGTTCTCGTATGCAACCATTTCTTTTCATGAGATCCTTATTATGTCTCTTAATAAATCAATCTTTCGTATATTTCAATATTACATTAATTTTATAGAGACTTTTTCATAGAATCATTTTAAACTTTTGATTTCAATTTGCAATTAAGTACAGTTTCAAATCAAACTGCCCCCGTGCAATTTTAGCGGTCTGTAAAAACAACGGCGAATTAAGAATCGTCCGGACAACGGACGATTTTTATGAATATGTTTTTGTTATAAATCGTTCAGGCACCGGTCGGCGTATTTGTTTGTTCAAACCGTCTACCAATGCCCAGTTGGGCGCGGTACGGCGTTTTTCTAAACGGATGTTCGCCGGCCGGTGCCCGGACGATATTGCACGGATCAAACAAACGTTTATATTTAAATGATTGTTAAGATGAAAAATGGCGTATGCTCGTATAAGAAAAAAGAGAATAACGTATGTAGTTACATGTAAGATAGAATTTGTTAGCATGGTTGCAGTTTGATACACAACGCATCTGTCGATTCTGTTAACAATTAGTATCACAGTGCTATTCCGGGCATTGGGGGATGTCCGCTCTTATAAAACTTTGAAAATATCGCCGCCGTTCACTTTTAAGTAGCACCTAAGCTTCTACGGGCGCCGAATGATATCTTTAAAAAATTGAATGTTAATCGCACGAGTTTTAACTGTACACTGCCGAGGTGAGGGGCGCCGTACGGCGCCGTAGAATCGTGAGATGTTTTGATTTAATATACCGGTACGCCGTACGGCGCTGTTACACCCCATTACGCTCGCGTCGCAAAAAGCTCAGGTATATTATGAAAAACCGGGCAACTACATGTATGCTTTTTCGGAAAACGTTCACCAATTGTGTGATGCAATATGAAATCAATGGTCAACTGTAAAAATATACACAAATGTTTATCATAGTCAATGTAAGCTGAAACAGTAGAACTCGTATTTCTGAATTAGGTCTTTATATACGGGTCATATTCTGGTATGACGCTCGTTGGCCGTGCATCTGTTTGTCCATCTATCTCTCCATTTGTCCGTCGAAACACTAACATTTTTTCGCATTCGCAAACAGATTATTTATTTTAGAAATTAAATAATTTTTGCATTTTCAGTGCACACCGACCCCTAACATTATATAATAAATAATTTGACGTCAAAGTAAAATGGCTTTACTTAAATACGGTGAATGGTTCCACCTTCCGTTTGCTTGTTGGGGTGGTCTGCTGTCTGTTTGCGGGAGTCTGCGGCCAGGAACGCCGGGATTTATAGGGACCCCTCCCCCTTTTGGTACGCTGTATTCAGGTTTTTTAGACCGTACGGCAGCACATAAAGGGCTAGTGCGCAAAAATTCTGTTACAATGTATATCGTACGCAGGACTTAAAATTACATTCAAAAGTTGCAATGTTTAGCAAGAAGCACTATTATAGGGGATATTAATATTTTAGGATTAACGCTGATGGGTGTTGGAGACAATGTTTAGGTCAGCGTTATCCGACGTTAGGTAGACTTTTAATCAATTAATGCTCGCGAGAACAAAATAGCGTTTTGCGACGCGAACGTAATGGGGTGTTCACGGCGCCTATGGATGGTTAGTGACCGTAGCATCAAACATTACTCTCATTGTCTGTATCCGGGTAATGGCTAATAACACCTAAGAATTACACGTGCGGATAATCATTTATATTTTTGTGTAATGAGCAGCTTGACATTTTAGAAATTTACATCTTTTATTTTCATGAATTGCCATAAATAACGGGAAAATAATAGATTGGAATAAAGTGGGATTATTTTAGTAATAATTGATAAATGTAACAACAATTAACATTTGTTTTGGAAACATAAAGAATGCATTTTAAATTATTTATTTCTGTTTTAAGTATCGAACGCACAGCATATAACAAAGATGCAAAGAAAATAATGTTATTTCTTACCCGCTTGGAGCAAAATGCACAACAGTGTGATAATTTTATTAAACCCGTCTAATTGTCCCATTGCAACACTTTGTTATATTGAGATTTTTGTTTCCTCGCAAG
>Ga0224511_10003152_pt1 | contig 11671 bp, 13 predicted proteins | sample SF_May12_sed_USG_2_FD_169988 | JGI IMG/M metagenome (GOLD analysis project Ga0224511, IMG submission 169988) | Sediment microbial communities from San Francisco Bay, California, United States - SF_May12_sed_USGS_8_1 | ecosystem: Environmental > Aquatic > Marine > Sediment | place: USA...
CTACTACTACTACTACTACTACTACTACTACTACTACTACTACTACTACTACTACTACTACTACTACTAGTATTACTGTAGAGTGTAGACTAGTGCTGTGTCTGAAGTACGTACATCACACTGATACAGCCAAAGAGGATACGAATCAACTCACATCTGACCATGACAACGACAGATCTCGGCTAACACTAACAGCACCATTAACTTGATTAAGTGATTTACTGATTAACACTAAATTTACTACCCAATTTCGGCACCGAATACTGCATCCACCAGTCACTGATTTAGACACAGTCACAAACAATCAGCCAGTCACTCATAATTTTCTGCATTGTTAATTTTTACTCTTGCTCAAGTCTTTCTCGATTTATGACCCTGTCCAATCTATAGACGTGGTCAGTATTCTACCTTTCTGAGAAGTGTTCTACAATGGGTTGCGTTTGATGGTTATCTTGTGAGGCTGACCTTAATCACTCTTGTTCATCCATTGTTAATGGCTCTAAAAAGGCGTAATGATTTCTAATCTAAAAGAAAATCACTCACCCATCATGGAATGTTTGTAAAAGTTTATTTTTAGCTGTACCAAATCTACTGTGTTCATTTCCAGGCTCTTAGTCAAACTTAGTCAACCATAACCAGAAATTCATCGGTTAAATTTATAGGGATACTATACACAATACCTCCATTATATTGGCATAACAACTTGAAGAAGTAAGATTTCCCTTGAATTTGAGGAACCCCACATCCGTAGTGACACAGAGGGGTAAAAACTGAGCCCATATGTGCATAATAGTCCATCTGGGCGTTCATTTCATGGACATTCAGTTCCCCGCACAAAATACCTTGTTCATACAGAGCATAGAGATATCCTCCTAGAAGATAACTCCATGTCACAGAGTATGTTGTTTACACTGTGGAACACCACGGGACGCTACTAGGGTTAGCTGAACCGATAATCATGTGCACTTCATATGCACCGATGTGTCAGATCCTTGCACTACGCCCTTGGCTGTCTGGCTTTACTGGTTGTCAAATGTCTCATCTTTTCTCGGCTGTGAAAAATTCAGTAAGATCCTGATGGTTCAGTCACAAGCGGGTTAGAAAAATGCACGTTAATTCTATATCTTTTTTTCTTTTGCGGTGGTTTGTCTTCAATTCAATTTACGGCAGACATTGATCAATGAGCTGTTTCTATAGGACCACCCTACCAAAAAATAATCAATAAATCAGTAGGCTTATTGTAGGCCATTAGTTGTAAATGCATCAAAGCTTTGCCTATACTTTTGGCATTCAGTGATGTGAGTTAATATTACATGCACCGGGATTCTGTAAATAAAATCCAGAGAAATCTAGTGGGCGCTGGTTCCGTCAGCTGATAAGATTTAAGCAATTCCCATGTCATTAAAGCAGGAATTGCTCATTCAGACTCTATATAATGAACTTCTGGTCTAATGATGTATAACCGGGTAGGTAACGCTGTTCTGTACGCAGTGCCATGGTATTAGAGTTAGACATTCTTGTGACGACGAGTATTGATCTTGTAATCAGCATCGTCGCATAATGAAGAGTTCACATGATTTGAATGCGCCTTTATTGGTTATGAACCTGTTCACAAGTGCTTTCGCCCGCCTCGAAACATGTTCATTTCAATGTACAACTGTCATGCTGCGTTATAGAAACGAGTATGACGGATACGGAGGCAGCCCTTAACGCTCAGAAGGTAAGCCAAAGGTCAAACCTGACTTCATGAATTTTAGTCTTTTTTTGTAACTCGTAATTAACTTCTTCCATTGCCGGCTCTGCTCGTGTAGAATTACACTCGCTGAAGATCCTCGGCAATCTGTAGCAATGCAATTCTCGTATAATGACCGATTGATTTTCTCACATCATTTCCTATTGAAAGCTGGAATGATTATAACCTTGTTACACAAACATCTTGATAGACTTGGCAAGTTGATTTTGCCGAATTCCCTCATCCTTGGCAGTAATGACAGTCGAGTATTAATTCATTTGAACTTGCAGTCCTAGAAGATTTGAGTTTTATGTCTAGGAATACCAATTCGAATGTACTTTGGTTGCATCAACGTGTATCACAATGGATGATCACTCTCTCAATGATCTGGCATTATGGCGTAATTGGTTGGTCGAGTGAATGATGTGATTTTAGGCAGGACGAGACTTCTGGATTGAAAAGTGTTTCAACAAAAGAGAATGCATAAAGTTTCTCCGGACTGGAGGCAATGGCAGCGCAGAAAGGGACAGGTGAGTAACAGGCCGTGGTCTTACTGGCGTCTTTAGAGATGCTAGTGTTAGCCCCAGTTGTCCAATTGTCTCCTCGGTCATAAGTCTGCTAAGTTGAGTGAGATCAGAATGAACAACATTCTAGATGGTGAACTGATCTGGTGAGATTTAGGTATGCGCAGAGAAGAAAATTAATTCCGCCTAATTTGACCACCATTCTATTCAACTCTGACATGGCTAATCTTGAAGAGCTTTGGATAACAGGAACCTCAGTCTGAAGACTAAGCGGAGCTGATAGATGGGTAGTGGTGGCCTGGTTTTTGTAGACATACATTTTTGTATTTCTATGCGTGCATCAGTACTGATGGTCTCATGTGTGGCGTACACAGGTAAGTACGCAGTTTCTATATTCCCTACAGATGTATATGTGGTTTCCACAAGCTCTTGCACAATCAGGAAGCGCTCGATGTGACATTAGCCGCTGGCGAAGGTTGGTCAGCTCAGAGGGATACTAAAACTCTGCCCACAGATGCGTTTGGCCAAATCGACTTCCAGGGCGCGTGTCATGCCAGTAAAGCGCAGGTAATAAGCCTATTTAAGACTTTTAAGTCCATAAACCAATCAGTTTGTCGTAGCTACCGCGTGCTGTGATAGATGCGTCACCGATTGTGTCAGGATGCGTACCAACACAGGAGTTCGGCAGTTATTTCAATATCAGTATACATCAGCTGAGTCATTGCTATGGTCTTTTTTTTCCATAAATGAGACTACGGATATAACCATGCATTTTTATTCCCGCGTGGAGGCCTAAAAAAGGAATGACACCCTAAAATAGGCTACCACCCTAGGCGTGTCGGCATAGTGCGTTGCTGATTAGCTATGTAGGTGATTTTATCATGTTACAGTACGTTCGCTTGGATTACCTGACATCAGCAGAGAGAATTCTCCAGCTGCTGCTTCACCACTGGCAACTTGAGCTGCCCAAACTTCTTATTTCTGTACACGGCGGCATTGCCAACTTTGACCTGCAGCCTAAACTGAACCGAGTATTTAACAAAGGTCTCATCAAAGCGGCCAATACCACAGGAGCGTGGATTATCACCGGAGGCACAAACACTGGTACGTGGTCGCAAGCTATTCGCTGTAGAGTTCGGTTCACTCCGCTAATATGTGGCAATACCTGCCAGGGCAATGTCATTTTTATTAACCGAAGGTGTGAGCTCTGCTGTTTACCCATACTCTGGTACGAGTTGAGCCTGATCAGTTTTGTAATAAGGGTTTGACCCTATTATCCTGTAAGCTGTCTCCGGTCAGTTGGGGATGGGCGTCGTAATTGTGCTCAATGGTTTAAATCACCAGTTCTAATCTCCTGGTTCAGGATACCAATCCTGCTGATGGGTGATGCGGACTTTGTAACCAGTAAGAGAATTTTGTGAATGTCACATTTTCTGTGTGCAGGTGTAATGAGACATGTCGGCGCAGCATTGGCTGAGAAATCCATCAAGACAAGAAAGAAGCATATTGTGGCCATTGGTATAGCACCGTGGGGCGTAGTACATAAAAGAAAAGATCTCATCGGCAAGGATGTGAGTACCTTCACTAATAGAGAGGATGGGTACTGGGATCATTGGTTGGTGCCAATCTCTCCTATTGGATTGGGAGCTGAAAGAAAAATGTTCATACAGAGACACGAGGTGATACTAGGCTGTGGTTCACTGGAGATTGAGGCGTTTTCTACTTAATGACTGAAACAGATCCTCGGGGAGAATGTAGATAGATACCTGCCCAGTTCATAACACTTTGAATAGCCGTAATTAGAGTTCATGACGCTTTGAATAATTGGACACAAAAATTGCTACATAAGTGTCAGACCTTGTATTCATAATCGGGTCCGGGCCCATAAATCAATGCAGGATAAAAAGTTGCGCGTAACGTTTTATGCTTATTTATTTAATATTCATTGAGGGTGATATTTTTGCCATATGTAGCTACTGTAGGGTATATTATATACTTGCGAAATATTCCTGATTGAAGTGCACAGACTTATCCTACATGTACGTACACTGTGCGAGCATTTCTATCTTCCTATCACACGCAGTGATTAGTGAGAGATGATGATTATTGGGTGCATTGATTTCTATCAGAAATGAGTTATTTTCGGAGCGAGTGCTGATGATGGCCCCCGTGTGCGTGTTTAGGAATACCAGTCTTGTTGTACCATCCCTCCACATTTGATGGTGTGAGTACGCGCAGCATGATTTTGTTTGGCTTATTAAAATCATTTACCTTGGTGTAACACAGCACATGTTGTACTACTCTTGGTATGTTGCCAAGAGTGTTACTGTAGTATATTTGTGTGTCACCTGTTTATCACAGCGATCACACTGCAGGCTGGTCCTGGTTTGGTGTTGCATTGCATAACTGTAATGTTGTTGTTTGTTAAAGTGCTCTGTGGATTATCACGCGGCTGCTCATCCTACGACCAACACGGCGGTGCTCAACAGCAGCCATAACTACTTCCTGCTCGCTGATAACGGTACAGAAGGCAAATATGGCGCCGACTTCATGCTGCGCAAAAAGCTCGAACGATATATCAGCAGGCAGAGAATACACATACGTAAGTTTTAGCAATCTGTCATGCGTGGTGACTTTTCATGGTTCCGGAGGATTGATCCAGCTGGTAGAAAAGTTTGCTCTCAATGGTACAGTAAATTCTGTGAGCAAATAGAAAAAAAATTCCCCTTGTTCTGAAGTTTCCACAGGCCACTTTATGTTTTCACCGAACAGCTTGTTCGCGGGTATGTTTTTATTCAGGCTAGAAACTGAGTCTGAAATTATCCAGAAGGTTCTAGATCGGGGCTCTTTTTCTATAGCACTGGTTTTGAGCTGCGAAATTTGGTCCATGTAAAAGCAGTTTAAAAAAAATGAAACCATGTCTGAGTTGCTAGACTGCGTCTTTGTTTGATATTCAGTTGCCAATGACATTACATTGTTAGTGAGTGGGAGGGCACAAACATATTTTCACCCCATCACACTTAGTAATGTTACTACAGGTATGGGAATATATCAACCGCAGGCTTCTCTCCTGGTATAACAGCTGTCCACTGCAGCATGTTCAGGGTTTTCGAGTAATGCTGAACTGTCTGAAAATTAAGTGCTCTGATGGAGAGAGCAAGCGGATTGCTGATCGCATACCTATTATCCCATACCTTACTGAGGTTAATAGCCTTTTGGCCGAGCCTAACTCAAAGCATTGATTACCAGGTAGTCTACCATCCTCTCGGTAATGTATAGGTAGGTTGGTATCTGTAGGCTCGATGATGTCACTTCTTGTAATCCTTAATGGAATTGGCGGAAACAGTGGAATTATAAAGGGATGTTAAGTTTTATTATGTGATTTTAAATGGGGGGGTACCTTTATCCGACTGGCTGAAACCGGCTACTTTCCACCATAATTCTTTTACCCGGCAAAGGATTTCCAGATATTCTAACAAGCGCTTAACGTTATAAAAGTCTCATCAGAGTAAATAGACCACTCTATCTCTTCCATGCATAAAAGCATAGTATCCGCAGCTGGCTGGAATTTGACTAACTCCTTGATTTTGTGGGTTTTATAGGAGGTGAGAAGCCATTACGCGGGCATGGCGTACCCATCGTCTGCCTTGTACTGGAAGGAGGAAGTAATACGATTCGCACGGTACTCGACTACTTGATGGGGGAGCCAGCGGTACCCGTTGTGGTGTGTGATGGCAGTGGCCGGGCAGCTGATCTTATCGCCTTCTGTCACAAGTTCAGCAATGATGACGGGCAAGTGTTAAACCCATTGGCAGGGGTACTGGGGGAGCACCAGAACTGAGGAAAGGATCAATGTTGCTTTAATTGACAGCCACTAATATTTTGTCTCTGAACCCGTGACGGTAAATATGCACCTTTGTGACTGTTGTTATTATGGCTGCATCAATGAATCTCTTTTGGCTTTAATAGGTTTTTTGCGACTGAACCCGTTTTCGCTCGCAGTTTCAGCTAACCTGCTCAAAATTGTGACCAAAAAGTGTGATTTTAGAATGCATCTTTGAAGACTGCGACCGAAATTATGTAAACAGAATTTTGCGACTGAAACTGGGCACTAGCATGGCAATGTCAAGGTTACTGCTAAGAGATTTGATTACGACATTTTGATAAGGAATCGCGAAAGATCACTCGGATCTAACCAATGGGTTAAATTTCAGCGAGGACGACTCTGATGCGAGCAAAATTTTGTAACCTTTCTGGTTGAGACTGACTGAAATCTTGCGAGTAGACCTATTGTCATGTCTGTCTGTAGAATACTGCCCGATCCAGTGAAGGAACAGCTGCTGACTACCATCAAGAAAACATTCAGTTATAGTGAAGAGCAGGCTGAGAGGGTTTACTATGAGCTCATCATGTGCATGAAGAAAAAGCATCTAGTAAGTCCTTTGCCAGCGCAACCGAGTCTCTTAGCATCTTACCCTTACAGAGTCTGCTAGCATTTCACACACTCAGACAGTACAACCAGTAAAGTTATATAAATGGAGTCGTTTTGATTGCCTACAGGGGCAGTACTTCTCTGAAATGGCGATTCGTTCAGACAATTATATTCAGCGACTCCACTTTCTCACAACAAACTTGTAAATTAAAGGACATAAAAATTCAATCCTTCCAAGAAAATAATATTTTGGTACCGGAGAGACCTGGGAATCGAGAGGCCATTATTATCACTAATACCTCACACGAGTTGGGCTTGTTCGCAAAGAGCTAGCATATTGTAACCGCCGTCACTTTCGCAATTGGTCACTCTCCAGTCATTTTCCCGGTCAGTCTCCCGGCACACTTTCACCACAGACCCACAATCCTGCCATAATCCTACCGCATGTGCATTCTTACAGTGCCCTGGCATCCTATGACTTGAGAATACAGTTTGTCCTTGCCGGGTGTCCGCCGTAGATAAATCAAACTAGTTGGTGCAGTGATGTATATTTATGCCTGGTCATCTTATTTTTACGGGTTCTCCATATGTTAATGAATTTGCTGCAAGTCGAAGCCGTATTTTCCCACTGTGGTCTTCGGTCACACGAGAGCTTTCTGGCAAGATTATAGAACGCAGCACAGGAGTTTGAAACTAGTACATGCCAACAGCCATGAAAATCACTGTATCTTTGATTACAAAGTCTACTAAAACTAAGACTACTAAGTTAGTAGATGAGCTCCTGCCTCTTGTGAGTGTAACAGCCTATGTTCTAGATCTTGCATTTGCCATAATCAGTAACTCTGTTTAGAGACAGTATGCAAAGCGTATTTGGATGCACCCTAAACCAGACAACTAGATTGGGCAGTCAATTGAAATCAGGCACCTGTACCTATTTTTGAAGTTTCTCAAATGCAGTGAAGACTTCACTACTAGTGGCAATAAATGTAAAATTTATATTGTTGGCTCAAAACATCAACCCTTGAAACCTTGATGATATGTCTAAGGATGTTGAATGTATCCCAGCTCAACACTGAGTTCTGCTGGGTTCTAAATTTGAAATGTGTCAAGATGTCCAATTTAAAACCTTCTGCGTCTCTACCAATGTGCAATTGGGGACTGCCACTCACTGATGTTTATGTTACCTTGAGTAAGTTGGCGCATCTTTGTTGCAGATCACTGTGTTTAGAATGAGCGAAAACTGTCAGGACATTGACCTTCCTATTCTAACAGCGCTTTTGACGGGTCAGAATACGAAAGCCCCGCATCAACTCAGTCTTGCCCTCTCTTGGGACCGCGTGGACGTCGCCCGTAGTCACATCTTTACGTATGGACAGGATTGGCCGGTCAGTAATGCACCAAGCTCAGATCAGCTACTCTGAGACAAAGCCGCCGCCGTTTCTCTTCGTAGATTTTCTTGGCTCATTATACATGTCATGCATTCTAACTACTAACTCCTATTAAACCTATTTTATTCCTGTACAGAAGACAGAATTGCCATTGAAGTGGCAATAGATTGGGTTCCCAAGTAAAGAGAAGCGTTTGTTTATGGTGAATGCGTCAAAATGGAAGATGTAACGAGACTTCTGTTGTAGGAGGGGTCACTCGAACATGCAATGTTGGAAGCGCTCGTTCAGAATAAAGTGGATTTTGTTGAGTTGCTCATCGAAAAAGGAGTCAACATGCAGAAGTTCCTTACCATCACCAATCTAGAAGAGCTGTACAACACGGTAAGTAGTGACAATCGGTTTTACTGCTTATGATTGAAATGAATCATTTACAATCAGTTTACACAAGCGGCAACCGTCCGGTTGCTGCTTAAGAGCCGCTCAAAATGGCCGTCAAGTGGGTGTCAGCTTCCGGTGATCCAGCGACAGAACGCTCATCCTGCATGTACGCTATTTCTTCAGCGTCAGGCAAGCGGCAACCAATGACAACTCAGATTCGAATTTGCCGCTCCAGCAAGTTCGCCCTTGACCTAAACACCGGAACCGGAGATCTATCGGAAGTAAATAAGATCCGGGCTCTGATTGGTTACTGCACCTGTGCCGCTTGGAAAAAATAGTGCGCATAGAGTCGGCTCATAGCGGCGCTGTGCCACTGGATTGGCAGAAGTTGACGGCACAGACAGCGGTGCCGTTTGTGTAAACACACCTGCGGCGCTTCTCTCTGTGCCGCACACCGTTGCCGCGCCACTCTAGTGTTAACCCGCTATGAGATAGCGGGACATGGGTATAGCGTTGGACTTGGGATTGCGAGAACCTAGGTTCAATCCTGGTCGTGATCATTCCCTGCTATGAGTGTAAGCCCCACATACCGAGTCTAGCTCGAAAAACTCACCCCCTCACAAGGTGGCTTATTGATACTAGATGCTCTGTGTTAATTTGTCATAACTGGTGAACTAAAGAGTGCCTCTCCCGGTGACTTGACCCACCTGGAATAGACAATGTGACAGGATTGGTGTAATTTCAAACTTATTTCCATGTGCCTGTTGTCGTGTCTGACTGGCTATTAGTTTTTTACTACTAGGCAACTAGACTGATCTGATCGATTTTGTGACCTTTTAAGTGGAGTGTGACTCCCCCGGGTAATATCCGCTTCTCATCACCAGGCCCCTATATCCAAGCTACTTCTCCAGTCTATTGGCAATTCGGTCTAAACTGCTACATGGTTTCCAGTGTGAAGATTGAATTATGAAAGTTGAAACCCGCTGGGACCGTTATAAAGCAACTGTATTTTTTTCATTTTTTGCAGAAAATTGGTTCAACGAGCACACTGCACATGGTGCTTCGTGACATTAGGAAAAAGTCGCAGCCGCAGGCCCGAGTGACACTTATAGAGATTGGTCAGATCATTGAGAAGCTGATGGGTGGGGCTTTCCGCTCCAACTATAACCGCAGGAAGTTCAAGCTGCTATATTACTCACAGGTCACCCGCACAACATTTACGGTATGTGTATAAATGTCGCCTTCTGAATTAGACAGTCGTTATCCCCTTATGTGTCTGTGAGGTGCCCAGATGGCAGGTAGGGTGGGATGGTGGGGGAAGGGAGTGGGTAGTGAAACAAGGAGTTGGACCAACCTTTGGATTTAGACGTCTGGCAGGTTATCATGGTACTTGTCTCCATGCGAATTTATACAACTTACATGCAGAAGGCTGGTTAGGGACATTACCTGGTGCTAATGTATTCTGTATTCTGTCTTCTGTCGTTAGACAGTGCATCATACCAACAGAGCATTAGTGGAATCACACAGTCAGGTATACTTTCTACAACCAGCTTTTTTTCATAACACTCTGGGTGACAGTGTAGTGATAGCACTAACTAACTGCATTTTTTTTTCGTGGCTGTTTTGACAATGGCAATTAGTGTGCCATTTGCACCTTATCAGCTCAGCCTGTCAATCATAGCCTCGCATTCGTCTCTGAAAGGCAAAATTCTAGACTTTCCATATTTCCAATTGTATGTCTGATTAAAAATTAAAGTTTGGTAAATAATGTAAAAAACCCATTCATTCATTAGTATGATATCGCTCACCCTATGGCAGCTGGGTTTAAGATTCTCCGATGCCTGGCCTGGCTGTCGATGACCTTGCTGCGTCTGTTTTTCCCGATTGCTTTGCACCAGAGTCCGTGGCTTGCTTTCCTCTCTTAGTCTGTAAGGTGACATGTAACTGATTATTCACATAGACCTTCTATGACATGCTGAAACCTTTTCTTGGTTGGAACCAGGTATATGATATCACAGTACTTAGAAACAGTTCCCCTTTCCCTCCATTGTTTTCGAGCACATTTAGACAGAAGGCCGAGGATGATTTACAGCCTTTCCCCGAGCACCATCTATTTGAAGACTATGGTGACCTAGGCACACACTGCCCAGCAACAAGACCAGCCACAATATTCTTCTCCCCGAGTCTAGACACCACTCAAACTGATACCCCCCACCTTCCACGCCTCCCGGTCCTTCCCCACTATGCATCAGTCGCTGATCTCTGTAATCTCTGATAATATTATAATACCATGATATCATAATAGTCATTGTTGCTGGCTTTACTTCTTGTTGCTGTTTAACCTCTTTGAGCCTCACATACTGTTATTTCTATGTAGGCGGATCATAAGCCTATGCATCAGCCGGAGGGTTCTCCCTTTCCGTACCCATATAGTGACTTGATGATCTGGGCAGTACTGATGAAAAGGCAGAAGATGGCTCGCTTTTTCTGGAGAGGAGAGGAAGAGGCTCTTACCAAGGTCACTGCCTTAATAACACGCCGACTCCTAAATGTCATCCCCTGGTGCACCGAAGCCACTCTTTTAGACAATGGTTACCAGGGCAGCCTTTTAGACAAAAAGGCTTGCCTGGATAGTGAATTCGATCAATAATTTACACACTTACTATAGCTTTTGGAGCTTTATGGTAGCTTTGCATGCCAGGTGCTTTCTGTAACACCTGCCAATAGCAACGTATTCCATAACAACCCCTGAAACTGTCAACATGACTCGAGTTGCGTTGCTCCCTTGTCATTACTCCTGTCATTGATCTGCACGTGTTACCTAAACCGACTATATGTTATAGGCTATCGTGGCTTGTAAGCTTTATAAGGCGTTAGCTCGAGAAGCCATCGATGAGCCACTAGTGGATAACGAAGTCTCTGAAGAGCTGACCACTTATGCTAAGTGAGTAGTCGTGTGTCCAGATAAAATAGCCGATAAATGAAATGTAGTTATAAGACACAAGGCTTGTTTGTTGTGGTACTGATCTTAGAACTTGGAATCAGTGTTCTCGGCTGCTAACGTGATTTGGTGTTTATAGGGTTTCTAAATTAGCATAATTCAAGTGCAAAAACTGGGTATAACATCATTTGGTAAGTCATCCCTGAAGAATCGCTTGCCCCAACCTTCTGCATAAGTTTGATATTCATCAGGTTTCCCGGTGTCAACCGGTTTCCA
>Ga0224511_10003153_pt1 | contig 11669 bp, 9 predicted proteins | sample SF_May12_sed_USG_2_FD_169988 | JGI IMG/M metagenome (GOLD analysis project Ga0224511, IMG submission 169988) | Sediment microbial communities from San Francisco Bay, California, United States - SF_May12_sed_USGS_8_1 | ecosystem: Environmental > Aquatic > Marine > Sediment | place: USA...
TCCCCATCTTGTTTCATATAGAAAATTCTCCAATGGGAATAGAGTCAAAATCAATGGGGGACCCCAATTCCCATTGGGACCCAATGGGAATAGGCGACTTTATGATCAAATTTCACAAACTTCAAATTTTTTTTAACATTTTTTTGACTTTTATTCATGTACTCAGTGCCCACTACCAATATGCAAAATTTTATAATGATTCGTTGATAAACAAAAAAATTAGGTTTGCAAATAATCCGGATTTGCAAACTTAATCTGGACACTGTTTATTATAGTATATTGTAGAATTATAGTAAACTATGATAAGTTAATTAATATAATCTTTAACACATGGTGGTAATTTTAAATCGGAATAAAACTTATTATACCGCTATTAAAGTTGTGCATGTTTTCGAAAGATGCTAAAACACGAGAATTGTTAACATCTTACTTTTAACCATACTTAAACAGTGATTCCTACTGCCGTAAATAAACGAACTGCCAAATATATTTAACCAGGCATGTTAACATATTACACCCATTACGTTGACACAGTTAAATAGCTTGACTTCAACCAAAACGTACAGTTGTCTCGGTGGTATAGCGGTAACGCATCAAACTGCGGCGCCAGATGTCACAGGTTCGATTCCTGGCTCTTGTAATGATTTATATGTTTGCTTTTTTTGTTTTTTCTTGTTGTGTTTTTCAAAAAATCATTATTTGGCATGAAATTTGCAATTCCTTTTGTAATGTTTATTTTTCTAGTATATTTGTTTTCATTTAATGCATGGTCTTGTTTGCACAAGTTATTTCATCAGGTGGATGAATCTTTTCATCGGAGGTGCGTCGACCAAGGTGATCAGTCTGGGCCAATAACTGGTTTAGCTGTCCATCGATGATCTCTCTTCTGCCACAACCATTGCTGACAGATGTCTGTGATAGCCTGACGTATGCTAAAGGCTCTCCACAGACTGTCCAGCAAAGCCCCGACTGCAAACCTCCACAAGAAGGTTCCAATTCGTATTGCAATATTACTAGTACTAAAATTTCACATAGTGTTCTCAAATTGTAATATATGTGACGCATTGTGTATTAAGATAAGAGTTTAGCATGCTTTATACTGATTTAGTAGCCAAACTCTTTGGCGACAAGAGTAAGACGTAAGTTGCATTGTAATTGTACACGCATTTATTGGGTTTTAAACAACAATTCCAGAAGTAAATTCCACATCCACGTCACGACGAAAACAATTTACTGAACGATTAATGGCAGGCACCGTCTTAATTACCTCAACAAAACAGGAATACATTAAATGTTGTAAAACAACTTACATCCGTCTAGAATCACAGATTTACCCATCCCTTCATCACCTGAAGCCTTTTGCGGACGTTTACATCCATTGGTTGATTACCGTGACACAGAAGTGATCCACCTACACTTGTGCCATTGACCGACCTGTCTTTATGTAATGTATATAATCTATTATGTGGATACACGATGTTTAGATTGTAGACATGTTAAGTGTAAGTTTTACTTGAAATAGACTACTAGAGGGAACTAAATACAATTGTAATTTAAGAGAACTAAAAGGTATATAGCGTAAACTACATTACGTTTACGGCATATATACTCAGTTCTGCATACACACTTACCATTTAAATGTGTTTGTTAAAGTCATTGCTAGTTTTATTCACTATCAAAGTACGTAGCAGTATTTTAGGATCTTAAACTATGATAATAATACCAAAAATCAGCACCCACGTTTCTATTTTGTTAACATGTAAAGTAAGGTGATTTTTATAGAACATTAGTATGTCACAACATCTCATTGACCATAATAGACATATTGGGGTGGTGGAAGGAAGAGGGGGGAGAGAAACAGTAATAATAATTAACCCGGCACGATGAGTGCTGAACGAAACTGTTTTGATGCACATAAAACACCTTGCAATTGTTAGGTTAAAGCGCTATAATTCTGTTATCGTCTAGCCACATGTGTTTGTGCAGAAAGTGTACTTCCTTAGATTCACAAACTAACACCTTATCTAGAAATAAATTACTATGTGCTATCGCCCACAATATGCCTAGTCATGCCAGATAAAACACATGTTAATTAACAAATGAATACCATTTTTGTATTTATTTGTATGTTGAGAAGAGACCACACATACTTGTATGAAATATATCTGTGGTGATATCATAAAACAAACTAACGCCTTATCTACATTTATTTTTGGTTTTACGTTAATGTTAACGCCCACATAAAGTGCCGTGCCATGCATTGCAGTAAAACATCTTTATATTATTTGTTTAATTATAACAGCTGAACATCATTTTTTGTACCAGTAATAGTTTGTCGAATAAGTTGCGATCTACACATACTTTTTTAATTTTTGATGAATACGTTGGTTTCATAATCAAATGTGAAAGTATTCTTTCGTTTATTTGAATGCAACTATAATACAGATTTAGGAGATTTTGATGTGCTGAAAGAAAATTTTAATGGCTCTATAGACACGATCGGACAGAAACATATTGTATTGCCAAATGAAGGATTGAATATAAATTGAAGGGATACTCAACGAACAGATGCTGTGGACTATTAAAACATGTTCAGGTTTTAGCACACCATGACAAAATGGCCCCTAAAACAAACACAGTTTGCACAACAAAAACACGCAAAACAAGAATTAAAGTCATCTACATGTTATTTTTATATAAAAACATACACAGTAAACAAACCAAAAACACGAAGAACAACAAGTTAAAACGTCTACAACAAGTTATTGTTATATAAAAATGATTTCCCTAACAAATGGTTCAAGGACGAATGTGAAAACACCTTGCATACGATTTTATTAATACCAGAGGTTTCCTAAGTTAAGTAACAAAACAATAATTTATTTAAATATGTACAATCTCCGTAAATCTTGTACGGTCACATGCAAACGTTTCATCAACAATTTACTTCTGGTTTGAATAACTCGTCTACACATCCCATCATCACCGGACGCCTGTTTGCTAAGATTGATATCCATTTGTTGATTACTGTAATACAGAAGTGGTCCCTCTACACTTCTTCTCCTGACTGACATGTCGTCATGTATATGGATATAACATGTTAAGATTATTGTAGACCTGTGGTAAGTGGGTTTATTTGCTATTTTAAAATGTTACTTTTCCTTCTGATATATGAGAGAAAATCTAAACTCTAACATCATATTTCAATAATTTACAGAGATTTTAGACGAGGAACTAACGAGAACAGGAACTTAAGAAAGCAGTTACTTACGAAAACAATTAGTTTTATAACGTAAATCATAATAGACAACATCACCTATAGCCATAGTACGAAATAGATTGTCATTTAGCATCTACATGTACCTTGAACAGGACAATATGAAGTCTTAGCTATGATAATAATGTCAATAAGTCAGTACCCAAGTTTTTATGCGTTTTGAAGGGACTGGTATTTTAACACCATAGACGTTCTAACAGAGTTTAATATGTCCCTGCAGCTTAGTGACCTCAATGGAAGTCCAGGGGAAGATCCAATAATGATAATTATCCCGGCAAGATTATTGATGTAAGAGACTGTTCTATGCACATAAAACACAGTGCAATTGTTAGGTTAAAGCCCTATAACTCGGTTTTCATCAAGCCACATGTGTTTGTGCAGAAAGTTTATTTCCTTAGATTAACAAACTAACACATTATCTAGGAATTATGTGTTAACAATATGCCTTGCCATGCCTAACAAAACACGTGTAATTAACAAATGAACATCATGTCAGTATTTATTTGTCTGTTGAGTTGAGACCCACGCATACTTCTTTAAAAAAATGTTTCGTTATAAAAACGATGCAAAATATTGTTTTGCTAATTTGAACGCACATTTAATATCGATTCATGAGACTTTAATGTGCAAGAAACTATCCTTACTGCACTATTAACAGAAACAATCTGACAGAAAAATAGTTTAATGCCCAGTCAAGGAGTGAAAACTGCAACAAAGTTGGAAACACTTTACAGACAATAGTATTGATATCGGATATTGCCTTAGTTACGTATGAACCAATAATTAGTTCTTATTTGTGCAATCACCGTAAATCTTTAATTTTCACGAGAAAGAGCTGCAGTTTAGTTTGGGTTTTAATCAGATTTTTATCCATCCCTCCATAATTGAAACCCGATGTGGACATTGTTGATTACAGATGCACCGGAGATGTCTGGCAATATATTTGTCTAGCTGTGCTTAGATGAATAATAAGAAAACATAACAAGTAATTCCTAATTTAATTCAAGTCTTTTGTTTTACTACTTGTGGTCGTGGACATTATCATCTATAAATTGTATCTTCTTAGTGCACACAATTTTCCTTCTAAATATGTATTCCTAACATAAATAAAAAAGTTAAATGAAAAGATTCACGTAAAGAAATTGAAGTAACTAATAACTTTAAGGTCATCATTAGTTTTATAACGTAAAAAATGAGGCGGCATTTTTGTGCGAAAGTAGTTCAATGACACATTTATACATGTACACTTCAGATGCGGTATTATACCTTAAGTTCTGCTTATCAATCGCCGACACAAACTTACGGTTATGTATGCGAGACATTTAAAGCTAGTTTCATTTTGACAATTCAGCACACAATGGACAGTTCAACAACTGCCAATCATGATCATTTATAATTGTACATGGTCAATTTAAATCCAATAGATTAGGATTATATTGTAAGCTGACAATCTGACCTATAATATACAAAAGAAAGCCTGTTTGTGATAAACCTTATCACAAGATCAAAGAAAATATGCCGCTTGGGGAGGAGCTTGAACAATTGTGGGACTATCCATTAAGATATTTTTTAAATGTAAATTAAAAATTAAAAAAAGTGTCCGTTTAGCAAATTTATACCTAACTGATACAATGGAATTGTGTACATAAACATTAAAAAAAAGATTTTCTCTTTAATATAATTATAATTCTGAATTTAACGACTACTATGCAAATACGTTTATTTACCAGATTAAGATCTTGCTCTCCATCTCACACGCCGCAGTCGCGTGTTGCTAATAGCTTGTCATTCTAAAGCGATTATAATGTTTTTTATCAACAGGCGTCTTTATCATTGCTGATAGATGTAGAACAAACTTCAGTGTGTGTTAAAGCAATCATTTCTGTGAGACAATCCATATTTTTGGATACTTGTCATGAGTGCATGTTTGCTTTGAGTGATTTTACCGTGTTTTTACCTTTTATTTTTAGTTGTTGGTTATCCACATGTGTAACTGAGTTAAATTAATAAGAACATGCTCCGGAAGTAAAGTCTACATGGGAAAAGTAGCAACCTCGGTTATATTGAAGCATTTCATCAATGGTAATAAAGATACCGCACCACAGACGCCGCATCGCGCATAAAACTTTCCTTACTGCACATAATGCGTTCGACTCGTAAACCTTTGACTGCATGTAACATGCACGTGTCGTAAAATCATTGACTTCATCTTACATCTAAGATTTCGGCGACCAAAGGCTACATTTCACCAATATGTCTCAGATTGGAATCATTTCATATGATCTCACTCACGCTATCTAGTAACAGTATACAAATTTAATTATTTTTGTGCCTTCGTAATTTATTTTTATACAGTCACTAGTGTGATAACATCAAACGGATTTTAACAAACCCAGAGCATTTGTTATTGTAGACAAATGGGTCCATTCCAATTAGTATCATGTTATAAAAGACAAAATTGAATGATGATTAAGAAAATTAAATTAATGTCGAAATATTGCTTCATCTTGCTAGGTCTCTTGAGATTGATCACGCAAAACCGCCATGGCTGGTGTCTGGTACAACAGAAGGTATACAATAGTACTCTATGTGAAACAACATGCCCTAGTTTCTAATTTGTACAACCAAATGCATACTTAAACACAAAAACAATTAGTTTGTTTTTGTGTTTTAATTTCAAATGACGTCAATGCTTATCAATGCGATTTTTGAACTTGTTGACAAAAGCGCTACATTAAAATAAATTCACGTAGACCTTTCTACGTGGATCGCGTGTTTCGGATGTCATTCGCATTATTCAGCATTCATTTAAAATCTCGCAATTAAGACATTTTCTGAAACACGTCCATGGCCAATCTAGTCAAATGGTTTGCCAAATAAATGTTTACAATACAATATAAAACAATACAATTGCTTATGTATTTGTAATTCAGTTAAATTAAACTTTCAGATACAAATTTGTTGAATCGTATTTGACAAAATGTACTGTAAAATGACTTGTTCTTTTAAGTGGATACCTATTCGGGCGTACATTTATATATGATATATAAATTGGACTATATATTTTATTTAATGAAAGTGTCTTTTTATGTAAGCATTAGTGTTACTATAAAAGTTGTATCAATATTAATTATCTTCAAAGACCGTTTCAAAAAATAATTATAGACAACATTAGGTCCATTTTGACATACTGGTTCACGCACAATAGAGAACTACGTTAATGGATTGGGTTATCGACATTTGTTTTCTAACGACATACTTTTGATTCAGCACTGCAGTCGCCAAAATGGGTTAAATTTAACGGCCATACTATTTTACATCCTTTTTATTTCCCTTAAAAATATGAATCGGCTCTATATTACTCAAGCATCTGCAACAATTAGGAGATACGTAATGTACCGTTTGCATAAAATGGCTGCACAGTTATTGGCATGATTGAAATGTATTATAATTATGACCGTCAAAGAAGCAGACTGGTTTGAAGTCAACCCAAAGCTTATTTATTGGAACAAAAACAACAAGATTTTGACCTCCTTATATAAAAAATAAGTGAAACAATATCTCCTTTGCGTATCGCGAACTTCTTTATAGTATGCCTTTGCAATGCGTTCGGTCTTTAGTACTGCCTACCGTAAAACAAAATCGAATCGTATGTAGCAGATAAAGGTATATTTGTTGTAAGCAAAATCCCTACTTCTCACCCTTCTTGCGAGGCCAACCAGTGTTGACGCTCTGCAACCGTCCGGTATTCATAAACAAGGAATATACAAATATATTGTTTTTTTATCTCCTTAACGGCAATTTTCGTCGCATCGTAAAGCATATTTATATAAATATCGTTTTACTTTGTATTGTTTATGGATATGGGACCACAACGTTTATTTAAAATATTATTAACTATAATTTATCTGGGAGAGTTTATTGTTTGCATGTTTTGTCCAAGTTCATAAGAACTAACATAGTGGACATACCTCGGAAAACAAAATATTAATATTTGATATGCTTTAATTGTTCAGAGCCTAACATAAATGCTTCCCAGTGTGATTTTAATACAATTGCAAGAGATACATGAAAAACTATTTGATTAGTTTTAATTCTTGAAATGTGATATAATCACGTGTTTACTTATCCGGGATCATAATTGTAAAAAGTGATTGTAAATCAAAATTTAACTGTATGTCTCGTCATTTATGTAGCACAGTGGGCAAATAGATAATCTACATCATGTGTAGTTTTTCTGGTACTTTGGGATCGTAGATTTTGTGTTGTTTTAGTTTGAAAATAGGATTCCGATCATGTGCTAGGGGGTGTCAGTGGCATGACATCTTGCATATCCATTAATGAAATGCTTCAATAAAACCGAGGTTGCTATTTTCCTCATGCAGGTTATGCTACCTAGGGACTTTCCTTTTTTCTCACATTAATTAAACGTACTATAGCTGGAGTTTAGTGTTTGAGTGGCGGTTGTAAAATGTTGTACTTGTTTGTTTACATTTGAAAGTAGAGATCAACTTCGGCGCCAAGGCCGTCAATGGAGTGAAATGTGTTTTTTTTGGTTACACTAAAATACAGCTTCAATAAAAACCGAGGCTACAGTATTTCCCATAGAACCTATGCCTTTTTATACTTTTCTGTAAGTCAGAATTATTATAACTGATAATGATGATAATAAAGAGATGTTCAAACAAAGAATGTTTCAGGGCACCATGACAAAATGGCCCGTACAAAAACTAACACAAGGGACGACACAAAAACTCTTACAACATCATGACGCATCAGACATTTAGAAAACAAGCCAAGAAGTGAAGTTCATAACGACAGTGGAAACCGTTCCAGGACGCGATGATCGTTGCCTCACATACCTACATCTAACAGAAGAAATAATTAGAATTTAATCATATTTCTGGACTATTGTTATCGGCTAGACACAATGTATGTTTCCACAATTTTTTAATCTCCGCCCACATTTGCTGAAATCCATTGTTCATGTGATAAGGTTTATCACAAACAGGAAGTACGGTTTCTATTGTATATACTAGGTCAGATTGTCACCTGACAATATATCCCTAATCCACTGGATTAAAATTGACCATGTACTGTTATAAATAATCATGATTGACATTTGTGGAACTGCCTATTTGTTTCTACAGCAACTTATTTCCGTCTGTAATCACGTGTGGCCAGCCTACCTTCCTTTTCAGTGCATATGGAAGTTTACGTCCATTTATGATGGAAGAAGCACAGGAGTGGTCGTCTGACAATCGTGCCTGTGGCTGTATTATTAAGAAAATAACTAGTATACACTTAGTTCATTTGTGTTATGTGTGTGTTTACCATCCCCGCTCCAAAGTAATATCACCTATACCTCATAATAATTGTTTTTTTTTAACGTTCATCGGTAATTTGGGCTCATGTTTACATTATGTGTACAATACACTGCATACACATGTAACCTCATAATCTAGCATTTAAATGTACATTGCATTAGGTTTAATAAAGTCGTAAACATTTTAATACTGCCATTAAAGAAGTACCGTCCTTTGTTGCCGGGCATATTTTAAAATATATATGTATATCTCTATATAGTACGTCACTATAACACAGGCAACGCCGTTCTTTATAATGCCAGAAGAACCTAAATTATAGAGCAGAATTAAATTTATTTTTAAAGCGTAAATTCTATAATGCTTTTATGAGCAAGGCATATGTTAAAGTACAGTAAAATTTTACTTCACAAGCAAACAGCACGTTCAAATAAGTTAGCGGCTACTAAATGTCGCCCCATCTTTCATTATTATTGATGAACAGCTTCAACAAAACCGATACTGCTATTTTTCCCACACAGGCTTAACTGCTTAAGGACTTTCACTTTTTCTCAGATCACTCACCACGTGTCCTTTTATTGCAGTTGAATACTTAACACGTTATTTATTCGTCCAAATGGATGGTGATTTACACTAACATTCTTTTTACAGATGAGTCATTTAATGCCAGACAATGTCAAGTCACATAGAAATTGCGTTAGGTACAATAAAGTCGTAAACATGTTAATACTGCCATTCAATATGTACCTTTGTTTTCAAAATATATCTAGTTACGAGATTAAGTTGTGCTTCGTACACTTTAGAACATTTATTAGTACATAACATAAAAATACCGCGAAAGAAACATTAAAAGAACGAATACACGTCACGTTTAAATACAAAGTAAAAACCTTTATTTAATTATAATTATATGTATATGGATGTAAGAATTTTGCAGGTTGCAGGATTGTGCTCTATTGTGAATTCAATGGTCGAAACACGAAAAACTGAGTTCGGTCACATAAACACACCAACATGACTGACGACATACAACACTGTTTTGCTAACTGCACATTAAACGCACACAATTGTATTTTCTACAATTCAGTTACGATTTAGACACATGTGTTTTGTACAATACGTTTATTTCTTTAGAATCACCAACTAACACCAAGTACAGTGTAGTTATCAGAAGTCGCAAATGTAAAAACATAAACCAACATACACAATGTGTTATCAGAAACATCAGTTTTATTGGGCAAATACCAAAAGGGAAGCGTCAAAAACGAAACGATGTTCAAAACGCTATTAAGTAAATAATTGTAATGTTGTATTATATTATCGTTGAATTAGAGTAAACTATGATAATTTAATTGACATTATCATTAACAAATGAGTGCCTTTTAACAAATTGAAACTTTCATAATTATACCGATATATTATAGTTGTGCAAGTTTTCTTGGCATATGATGGCAACTAGTGTCATTTTATTTAAAGAATATCATTACACAGAAATAAGCAACACTTCGTATTTCTAGCTTAATGTCCTTGTTTGTATGAGTTTAAACATACGAAGAATGATGATATTGCTAAAACCACGATTAAGTGACACTCACTAGTTTTGTTTCTGTTACATTAAAACAACGACGTGTCTTTGCTTGTCAACTGTGTGTACGTGAAAATCAGGCATTTCACTGTCTGTGTCATATTTAGCTTGACTATTCGATGTGTGGGTGAAGTTATTCCGGTTACCATTTCCATTGTATTTTAGTTTCTGTATGTAAGTCACCAATAAGACGTGTAGTAGCGTGTGTGGGCATGTGACGGCGTTTTGACTTATTTGTGTCTTCTTTCTTTCTATTTCTTGTAACACTATTGTCGGTGAAAAGGTTGAGAAAAGGACACTGTGTGTTCGCCATGAATAGTTTTTAAATGGTGTGGTCAAAGTAAACGAAGCTAGTTTTGTAAAAAAAACATTTTGCGTCGTTTTACTCTTTTCCACTCTCAGAAAAATTAACCTTAACCATACAGTACTGTCTCGTAATTCAATATTATGAAACTAATTACTGTCCTTTATTACATGACACAATACCCTACATCTTGTTATTTTAGTAATTACAGGAAAAACGCTGTAGTCAATTAAAGACAGTTATTAATTCCATAATATGTTACATGTAAGTTACGAAATCATTTTGTGGTTGTTTACTTCAGAAAATTATTATTTTAACAGTGTAAAATACGTTCATCGCTTAAAGAAAGAAAAACAATGGACATACAACATTTAAAAACAAACTAGAGAATAGAATCCATTTATATAAGCATATTTTTTGTGGATGTAGGATTGTTGCATTTTGTGGTATTTTGCTGTACTGTGAATTAAATGGTCAACGGAGAAACCATCTACATCAGATTGTTGTCACATATAACCAGCCAGACGATTGATTGAACAATACTGTGTTATGCTAGCTAAGTGTTAAAAGCATTCTCTACAACTCTCTTAACGATCTAGACGCATCTGTTTTGTACAGTAGCCTACTTTTATTTCTTAAGGATAACAACCCAACACAAATTACAACGTTGTTATCCGGAGTCACACGTGTATAAACCTAAACCAACAGATAGACACGCATGTGTTCATTAGAAGCATTAGTGTAAATGGACAAATACAAACAGGGAAGCGTCAAAAGCGAAACCATTTTCTAAACGCCATTATGTACTGAATTGTTATATTATAGTATATTGTAGCATCATTGTAAACTATGATGAGTTAATTGACATAATCATTAACACATGGTGGTAGTTTTAAATCAAAATTAAACTTATTATACCGGTATTATATACTTATGCATGTTTTCGAAAGATGCGTAAACACGAGAATTGTTAACATCTTACTTTTAACCATACATAAACAGTGATTCCTACTGCCGTAAATAAACGAACTGCCAAATATATTTAACCAGGCATGTTAATATCGGCCTTACGGATCGCGCGAAGCGCGATCCGTATAACGGCCGACTTACGGTATCCCAGGTACACGTGCATACATGTACACACGTACTCAGTGCACTGTAGCGGACTATTTTTGCCAA
>Ga0224511_10003154_pt1 | contig 11669 bp, 5 predicted proteins | sample SF_May12_sed_USG_2_FD_169988 | JGI IMG/M metagenome (GOLD analysis project Ga0224511, IMG submission 169988) | Sediment microbial communities from San Francisco Bay, California, United States - SF_May12_sed_USGS_8_1 | ecosystem: Environmental > Aquatic > Marine > Sediment | place: USA...
CGTACTACATCATTGTGTAGTCATATTTTTCTGGTCCTCAGGGACCATGGAGTGTACATGTATGTTGTTTACATTTGAAAATGGAGTTCTGCTCATGCGATAGGGGGGCGTCAGTGGTGTGGCATCATTCATTTCTACTGATGAACAGCTTCAATAAAACCGAGGCTGCTGTTTTCGTGCAGACTATGCTTCCTGAGGGCTTTCCCTTTCATCAGTTTACTATAACAATAACTGGTTCAATTTGCGACCCTCAATTTTTAAAGAAGTTATTATTCACTTGGAAGTTCTATTAATAGCGCGTAATAAATAATTATAATGTGTTATGAGGGAAGAAAGAACAGCCTTTTCCTCCCGCTGACAAGGTTATTTGTATTTACTTAAAACAAGCAATTATAAGGTAAAATTGAACTTGAATATAGCGCATTTCTTTATTTAAGAATGTAAATATATGGATTGAATTTCATTCTGGTTGCGTTGATGGGATAATGAACGCAATTGTAGCGTGCTTCATGGATTTGCCAGTTTAACCATTGCGTTCATGATCCCATCAACGCAACCAGAATGAAAATCAATCCTTAAAACAACCCTTCCAGTCAGGCAGACATTTTGTTTTCGTAACAAACAAAACTTTTGAAGGCAAAGAATTAACCAACCGCAAGAGTTCAACTTTACTTTTAAGATAAAAAGGTTAGTTAGTATGTGATCTTAGGCATTACATTTTAGATAAATTTATTTGAAGACAGCGCTTTTCATGCCGGTGTTCGTAATTCTGTCATCTATAACAACTATAACAACAGTCAACATTTTCACCTTTACCCGGAACCTTAGTTGCCAAAACTAAAATACATGTGGTTGGTACAAGCCGTAAACTAAATTTATTTTCAAAATTATAATTCGCTCATAATACTAATAAGGTATATTTTCTTTACTACCAGGTTTAATCACCTTTTAGGAATAAATTGTTTTACAGTTATCAAAGATGTTGGGTTTTTCTCAAAACGTAACCGTAGCTCATAGTTACTTTGTAAAGTTTCTTACATTTAAACAAATGTATAATAAACCATAAAATTTTTATTACATTTATATTCTGTGCAAAAATGAAGTCATTCCACAGGTGAACATACCTTGGTGTATTCATATAATGTGTCATTTGTGCAAATTTCCACCTTGAATGTGAGCATTGCATAGCATGTGTTGCACGTGCACGACTTTTCAAACTGCTCAATTCTGATCCATAGACTTGTAAGCAATATGCGTATGCTTCTAACAAAATATTTCGTGACATTTTCGTTAACTAGTTTATCCTAACATAGTGTTAAATAACATGTTGTATTTACATTCACCAAATCCACACTGGTAAGCGTTAATTTACAACAAAGTAAACTATATTGAATCATTTGTCTTTTTTAGTGATTTACCCTGTTTTCAACACCGATAAAGTCATGACAGGTGCAATGATGTTAACATTAAGATCATTATTCGCGATCATGCCTCCAATGAAACATGTTGTCCAAAAAAGACGAAGCCATACTCTGACAGGGATGGAGGTGAAAACCATACTCGCTCAAGACTGCAGGAATTGCAATAGGACTTTACGTTACATATTATTGCTCATTTAGCTTTTCAGTCAAAATTGATGTTTTTGTGTTTATGTTCATAGTTTCCAACAGTGAAATAAAACAATATGTATGTCGATGATATGTGTACTTCTGAAAATACACGTCGTTTCTCGACGGTCGCCGTTGAAATCGGACGATTTACATTTGACACAGAATCGCCCGGTGTCCGTCCGATGTGTGGAAACGCCGATGCAACTTCAATGACCCAACACGACGCCATACGAGGGCCGTAAAATAATATGTAGGACCTAAAATTTACCGAGCACCGTACGATGTCATAAATATTTTTATCATACAATTGTTCCTGGGCCGTACCCGTAGATGTTTTCTGAAAAAAACATTAGACCTGACAAATCGCGACTAATGAGTGTTCGTGTTGAGGTTTCATTTCCTGTCACACGAAACATCAATGCCACAGTGTTTTTTACATCACTAAGAAAATTTGTAAACGCGCTGCTCAGGCGCTGCTACAATGTAAATACGGTATGCCTAAAATATCAAATTTGCCAGTAATATCGCACATACAACACTCTAGCAGCGTCCCTACGGCGTCCCACAGCGTCAACGGCGCTCTTACGTGGCGCACAACGTTCATACTACGTACTCACGGCATTCATAACGTTTACATATTTTGCAAAAACACCTGACTTGATTTGACATAGCAATTTGAAATGGTATTTAACATCTGTAAAATGTATTGTTGCGAGCGTTGCTACATCGACTTATTGTAAATACGAGATGTTATATCTATTATTTACAGTGATGAACACAGGCGTCACATTAGAGCCTGTTATGTAATAGTCTTATTTTAACCGACTGACCGAATTAAGTAGGATTGAACAGTGTCACATTAAAAACAAAATACGCTGTTCAAAGTTCAAACACATAGGTTTAATTTAGAAAAAGGTCAAACGATAATCAAAAGTTTACAAAGCAGTCAAATGATTAAAAACAAAACAATCGGTGCTCATATCAGAACAACTTAACTGACAAAACTGTGATGTAATTAAAAAAACAAAACTATGTGAGGGCAAGCCTAAAAGAACAAAAATGTCAGCAAACAAAGTTACAGCAGGGCAAAGCCACAGTGCCACATGCTTATATAATATTTTGTACCCTAGGTGCAAATGTTGTTGCAATTACTTGTGATAGATTAAACTATAGAGGTTATTGTCATCAACTAACAACGATCCTCAGTAAAGGGAAAGTATTACCGATTAATCTCTTAAATACACTTAATAATTCTGATAAACTCAGCAAAGACAATTTGTAAGATCTTTATCTGCAGTAGAGTAATAACTGTGTTTTCACTTCTTATGATGGTTTGAGACAGATTTGTTTTCTCTTCATATGATGATGTGAGACAGCTCTGTTTTCTTTTCTTATGATGGTCTGGGACAGCTCTGGTTTCTCTTCTTATGATGGTGTGAGACAGCTCTAAGTATGAAGCGTAGTTGAATTTTGTTGCACCTCTCAGATGTTTGTTCTAGGGTTGTTTTTTTTTTTTTTCATGACTATTGAATAAATATAAAAAAATACAGTTGAAAGATAACCAGTGAAATTCAAAAAGTTATCTTTCTACTGATGCGCCTTATAAGTCCAGCAGTACAGCGCGTGCGAGTATAGTTCAAAAGATTGACTAAGCAAACTCAAGATTTCATTATGTTATCATTTAAACAACTTGTATTTCCTAGTATTACAATAACGGTTTTTTTCGTTAATATACTTAAGATAATAATAAAAAGAGAAACATATTTTCCTTTTATTTTTTAGATCACCGCGTTCAAATACTATTAACTTATACAATTAGTAATCAAAACCGCATGCTATACTCACTCTTAATGCCTAAAATGGTTGGAGAACACTAGAACAAACGCTTAATCGGCCAATTACAGCATGGTGTTTATCTTATGACGTCATCTAGTTAACCCGTTATACTATGACGTAATTAGCACAGCTGATATGGGGCTAAACAGGGGATCAAAACAGTCTGAACAGGGGTTTTCAATGTTAAATTAATGAAAACAGTCATACTTAGCATTAAAGAAACAGAAAATGTATTGAAATTAGCGTAATATCGCATTTTATTTCATCTCGTGATCCCGGAAATGAACCTTTTCACGACGTCACACGTGAAAATATTATTTTCCGGGATCACTCAGTGAAATAAAATGCGATATTACGTAATAGTCTACAACAATCCTCTATTTCTTAGTTGTTGCTGGTAGGAAGATCAGGAGCTGAATGTCTCAGCAGAGCAATGCACAGCCTTATATACCACTACTCGGTAAGCGATTGAAGGGAATTATCTGAGCTTATTAGATAAAAATGCTTGCCCTCTGGAGTTATTTTACAAACAATAATTAAAACACACTATATTTACATGATCAAACATCAAATATTCTTAAACATATTTAAGAACTCTAAAAATATCGTTGAGTCAATGTTCAAATAAAACTGGTCCTTACAGAGGTGAGGTTTTGGTTATTTAAGAATGTTCAAACACAGAACGTAAGAATAGTAAATGACTCAAATAGAATACATAATGCACAAGATGTCCAAAAGTACACTCTCCATATAAAATTCCAAGCACTGATTAAAAGTAACAGTTAACAGAACCACTAGCTGTGAGACACTGGTCCATAATCTTATCCGTAGACTAATCTAAAGTTTTACCTGACCTAGATTATGTACAAACATAAAAGAAATATTTTTCTTGGACTGGTTATTGAAATAAGGTATGACTAAACGTATTAAAATATATTATTTTACACAACAGTCATTGGTATCAAAATAAGGCACAATAGAAATATAAAAAACAATGAATAAAAAACTTGATTAAACATTTTTTTACAGAATATATACATAGGAATGACAAGACCTTAACTGGAATAAGCACATTAAAATAAAGTTAATATGGATAAACTCTTAAAACAGCTTATAACAAAAATAAAGACTAACTTACATTGTTCATTAATAAATTAGATAATAAAACGTTAATGATTATCTTATGCAATATTATTATAAAATATGTGTATCTACAACAATATGAAGTCACGCAAGATTTGCCACATGTATGCGGTCTGTTTACTGTACTTGGTAAGCGGTTCACCTGGTCCAGGAAAATGTCATTTGTGTTTTCTGTTTCTACTCTGTGTGCATACAGTAAAACAAGATCACCGAAATGTGTTATACATGTATAGAAACAATTGTTATTTTTGTGATATAGCATGTATATTCATCGCCTATGGAACAAAAAGTAAATATATAGATGGCGTTAAAACATCAAACGTGTAGAAAACTTTACAGGTAAATCTGAAGTTTTGACCAAATTATCTTATATTTCAGCACAGTTACGTGGATAATTCATTATCATATAAAGTAGCAGTTGGTCGGCCTTAAATAAAGATGTCTTTTTAAAAACGGATACGTACTCGTTTAGGATTTACACCCTAATGTTGCCATGCCCACCAATAGGTAGGACTCTGAAGCTATGTCCATCGCAACCAGTGGACATGACCAAAATCAACGGGCAAGACACCAATCCAACGCTTTCGGGAGGATCATTAACAAAAAAGTGCCTCAAAGTGTTTTAAACTTAAACTTGAACAAGCTTTGTAAATAGAATCACCACTACGATATGCAATTAAGGGATGAATGAACATGTATTACAGAAGGTACATACTGCTACATACTTACAAACTAGGTAAAACGTACACCCACACCTTTTATACTAAGCTGAGACCAAATGGATTACAGGTGAATGAAGTAACATCAATATATTTACAACATCAACGGGTTCTAAACTTAAGTCGACGTGCCAATACATAATACATTTAACAAATATAATCTATTATTTACATTAGAACTACATAAATTTTGTCGTGGTATAGTCTGTAAAGGCTAATGCTCTTGTTAGGTGGAACCTCTGCAAAAATAGCAGGAATATGGGATTATACTCACGGCGGATAAGTGCCTTAATATTCATACTATGTTACATTCTTCTCCAGTAAAATGGTAAGTAGAGAAAACTGGGTTACAAATAAACAATGTACCATCAACAAATGTACAAACGTGTGTCTTGTAATAGGACTGAAAGTGATTCTTACCTAAAGTAGATATCACCACCAGATCAAGCATGCTAATTAGGCGTGCAACTAAATGTTACATACTTTCGAGTTGTGTTAAACTTAAGAAAGGTTTGGCAAGTTCATGCAACATATACTGAAGCTAAAAAGAAAATGTGCATTCATGAGTACTTGTTAATACCGAAATAAATGTTATGATGTTATGTTTTATTTATCAACTCGCTTGATTGGTCAGCCAGATTGATGATTAACAAAGTAGCACGGGAAACTCAATGCTTTACTTTACCTTGCTAGATTTGATTTTACCAATATAATAATTGAAAAAAAATCTGTTGAGGCTCGAACCCGCGACATTCGGCTCGCAAGCAATGCTCGCTCACCCCTCGACCAAGCAGTCAGTGTCCAACATCGTAATCGTATTGAATATTATTACATTTTTTATTGTTCAAACAAACGTACACGATCTCAAACGACTTTCACCGATTGCATTTACAAAAGCTAATTGAACGTTCGTAATCGACAGATAATATATTCTTGCATAAAGGTCAAGTCGGGGTTAATAAATTCGAGCTATATATATACATCCTAATGCCACTTAAGTTAATTTCAACAAATATACTCTTTAAGTTAAAAGCTATTTGTCGGCGTAGAACTTTGTTTGGGCTAATGCGCTGAATATAACAAAGGTAATGATGTTTCTATAGTATACATTACACAAACACCAGCATGTCAAAAAATAGCAAATACTTCACGACTCCTGCCATGTACGTATAGCTTGAATTTATTTACCCCGACTTGACCTTTATGCAAGAATATATTATTTGTCGATTACGAACGTTCAATGAGCTTTCGTAAATGCAATCGGTGAAAGTCGTTTGAGATCGTGCACGTTTGTTTAAACAATTGAAAATGTTATAATATTCAATACGTTTACGTTGTTGGACAGTGACGGCTTGGTCGAGGGCTGAGCGAGCATTGCTTGCGATCCGACAGTCGCGGGTCCGAGCCTCAACAGATTTCTTTTTCAATTAGTATATAGGTAAAATCAAATCGACTTTGGGTCGAGTGGCAAGGTAAGGTAAAGCATTGAGTTTCTCGTGCTATTTCGTTAATCTCGTGAATTAAAAGTAAGACATTTACATGTATGGGTAAACTTAATGTTCAGTCGGTTGCATCAGACTCAAACAGCGACTGATTTTTTTGTAAATTGTTGGTTATAATTATATCGTTTTATGTTGTTTCTTCTTGTGTTCACTGCTTTAGCTCTGCTGTATTATTAAATAAAATAAACTATAATTAAAATATACAAAAATGAAAATAAAAAACACAAAAAATATATATTTGAACCAAAAAAATAATAATGGAAAATGTGAGACTCGAACCACCATACTAAGTATTTTGTTTCATGTCATAACAAAAAGCGATACCTATGCCTTGCTGATTAGGCTATATAGCATTTCCACTAACGGATGTTCGAATTAAGTAGATAATGGCAAGCCTTGATCCTTAGGCTACAGAGCACGATTGTTTTATCATTTGCATGTGTAAATTGCCGAGATGGGGGTAAGGCGTGGTATTGATCGTAAAATGGTGGGGTGTAGATCGATAATAGATGCTAATTAAGAAGGTCAAGTCGGGGTCAATAAATTCAAGCTATAGATTGCAAATATGTACAACAATATAACGGGACATATCAATAATAGCGTAAACGGCATTTTCATCTCTAACAAAAAGGACATGCCATAAAATGTTTGCACTATTTTTGGTTACAGTACATTAGCTGATTTCTATCTATTGGTTTAATTATCTCTTATCGAGCTCGATAGATTACTTTTTACAATAATACCTTTACTTGAATATTTGTCGAAAGAAAAAATGATGTAGATGGAAATGGCAGGGCGTTTTGGGCACTATGAAAATGGCTTAAACAAACAAAGCAAGCCATGTTATGAGAAACAAAAACACAAAAAAGCTCTATACACGCTATCATATATAATAATTGGATTTTTTGGACCCTGGTCGCTCAAGTGAGTTCCAATGACCTAGTTACTCTGACAAGCATGTCCATTTCTTTATCCCTTTGCTTGTCGAATTTTATCTTAATACACAGCAGTATTAAAGAAAATATGTCATTTTAGGATTTGTTTTAATTTATGTAGATTTAAACTTGTGACCCATAGGGTTGGGCCAATTTTTACCAAATGTTGATATATATACGTATATACTGACTATGGAAGGTCAAGGTTTGTGGTTTTATACTGTTTACATTTGAAAATGGACTTCCGCTCATGCGCTAGGGGGTTCTGTGATGTAGCATCTTTCATTACCACTGAAAAACAGTTTCAATAAAACTGGGGCTACTGTTTACAGGCTATGCTTCCTGAGCGATATCCCTTTTCAGTTGAATTTAGACAATATGTTTGACAAATGCTTTTTAAAACCTGCCAGAAGGCCATCCGCTGATCATTCCTGTGTACCAAGGGGTTGTGGCGAAGAAGTCGTTTGGAAAAAAAATCATCAATCAGTGTTATCTTGGGATCCATACGGTAGGGACATATTTGACCTAGGGGCGTGATTCAAATATTTTTGGAAGAAAGTCTTCAAATGATTTTTTTCACAAAATGTTACAATTCTGGGCCTTAATGATTTGGAAAAAAAATGTTTGCATTTCTGAAACACATAGCTTGACCCCATGCCCCACAATTGACCGAAACATTTTCAACAAAATTAAAAGTAAAATTGCGCTAGACAATTCCTGTGACTTGTTGGTCAAAAGCAAGTGTGATGAGTTTAAAAAGCGGTATTTAAGTAATTGTCAAACTTCGGACGACGGACGCACGACAACGGACGACGGACAACGACCGACCCCAATTGAAGTCAGTTTATGTTTTCAGTCTCGTAGTCAAATTCCTCAGGAAGCGGGTCAGCTTTCTTCGTCAGATCAATGGTAGCGTATGGTGTCTTATCCTCCAGGCCATGGATAACATTACTCGCTCCTCCAGGTGGCACTGGCAAGTCCAGGTCAGCGTACACCAGGCCATCTTTATTCACCAGTCTCTAGAAACCAAAGTTAAGTTTTTAACAAGAGTTTTTTTTAATATCTAAATGTTACTCGGGCTAGAATAAAAAAAAATTACAATGTAAATGTAAAGAAATTGTAAAGTAATACAGATCTGTTTTTTTGATAATTTGATATCTACCTAGTAGGAGGTCTTTCCATTCAGGATGGACCCGGCACGAGATTCATGCAAACGCCAGGAGGGCGAAGCCCTCGACGTTTTTCATGAATATCGAGGCCTGGTTCGTCATGGATAGAACTACCGATTTACGAGGTTGGTATCTGGCTTACACAACGGCCATCCGTCATGGTGAGCAGGGGATATGTAAGGCCAAAATAAAAATAAATGGTCTTAGTTCTGGGAAGCCGACCGACCCTATTTCTTTCCCCGACCCTAACGAGTTTATGGTCCGCGCAAAAAAATCCGATAATGATATTAAATTCGCCGATACAGTACAATACGGTACGGGTTTTACATATAGCGCCGAAATGTGAAAAAAAGATCCAATTGTTCAGAGAAAATTGGGAAAGTCCAAGAAGTAACTGTTTAAAATCGAACAAACATTAGAGTAAAGTACCCCCCCCCCCACCATTACATTAAGCCTTTCAAGCAGTATTGTAGATTTCCGTAATACTGCTATCTTTCATACGTTGACCTTTTTTGTGTCTTGTACTATAATAAAATATGTACATTGTAATTCAATGCCAATTTTCACTATCTGTATTATCTTTTGTTTATCAATAAATTTGAAATAAAAACATGTTTTATTCCAAGCTCTTTAGGCTCTAAAATGATGAATATACGTTTTGAGGTCACTAAATGGCATTTATTTATATAAACTACTTCAATGTTTGTGCCCCCACTTAAAGTGGGCATTTAGATTTGCCCCTGTCCGTCTGTTTGTGCCATAATGTTGTATTCAAATGTATTTGAGCTATAGCTATGAAACTTTATATGAATGTTGGAAAAATCTTCTACATTCTCTTTTAACCTGAACCCCACAGGACCCGATTGCACTGTTATCAAGTACACCAAGACCTAGCTTATGCCTTACATGGGTCTCTGTGAATCCACTCACCATGTCACCATGTACACATGTTACTTCTCAATATTAATTTGCGTTTCAGGAGTTCAGGTTAATGTTTAATGTTATTTTACGGATAGAGTACGGGACTGAGCGTGTAAAATGACATCCTTTTTGGATTCAACACACGTGCATTTACCAAAACAAGAGGGCCCACAGGGCCCTAGGTCGCTTACCTGAGGAAAAGGTCAAGGGTAACAGTAGAGCAATTTACAGAGTACCACTAATGATGCTATATACCAAATATGAAAGCTCTGGGCCTTAATTTTGTAGTTACAGACAAGAAGATTTTTGAAAGTTGCATTTTAAAAACCTTTTTTTACCCCATGACTTAGGTATGCAACAAATTAGAACCATTTGAACTATTTTGGTAGAGGACCCAAGAACCATTCCTGTTGAGTTTGGTCAAATTCCCATTAGCGGTTCAAGATAAGAAGTCATTTGAAGTTTTCCTTATATAAATCAATGTGAAATTGTGACCCCCGGGGCAGGGTCACTTTTGATCCCAGGGGCATTATTTGAACAACTTTGGTAGACGACCTCTAGATAATGCTATATACCAAATATGAAATCTCTGGGCATTGTAGTTTCAGACAAGAAGATGTTTGAAAGTTGCATTTTAAAAACCTATTTCTTGACCCCGTGATCTACTTATGCAACCAATCAGAACCATTTGAACAATTTTTTTAGAGGACCTCCCAGGGACCATTCCTGTTGAGTTTGGTCAATTCCCATTAGCGGTTCAAGATAATATATCATTTGAAGTTTTCCTGATATTATTCAATGTAAAATTGTGACCCCGGGTCAGGGTCAATTTTGACGCCAAGGGCATAATTTGAACAACTTTGGTAGAGGACTTCTAGATGATGCCATATACCAAATATGAGAGCTCTGGGCATTGTAGTTTCAGAGAAGAGGAAGAGAAAATTGCATTTTGAAAACCTATTTATTGACCCCGTGACCTACTTATGCAACCAACTGGAACGGTTTGAACAACTTTGATAGAGGAAAACCTAGGGATCATTCCTGTGAAGTTTGGTCAAAATCAAATGCGCGATTTAAGTTGAGAATATGTTTAAGTGAAAAAGTTGACGGACGACGCACGACGGACGACGAACGACGACGGACGACGGACAAAGACCGGTCACAATAGGTGAGCTTAAAACATCACTGGCATTAGTGTGCTCGACTGTGCTCGATTAAATCTACTTACTTTTAATTTTCAACCAAGAAGTTCTTTGGCAAAAAACAGCGTTTTTACGAAATTCTGCGATACACAGGCACGTTGACTTTTGCTGTAGCCCACAGGAAAAAGAAAATTTAAAAATAATCTTACGTTTTACCAGCGTAGTCAATTGTTTTAAAATGCACCTAAAACCAGCGCTTTTGGGGTTGAATTTCGATGCGTTTGAATATTCATGAGATAAAACAGGCGGCGCAGCTCGTATTGGATTGTCATAGCTATTATAACGCAACATTTAATTTTCACACCCTTTGTTCCTGTAAGACTTATTACAGTCATATTATTAACTTAAAGATGCTAGGTCTGTATCTTTATACCCTTACAATTAGTCACAAATCTTGCAATATGTAAAGTGTAGGCCTACTAAATAAATTAGCATTGCAAAAGGAATTGCACATTTTTGAGACATATACTGTATAACCTCTGTAGAGCAACATTAGGCGGCTACATAATTTTTGGTTGCTCTAGAGAGGTGTTGTTCTTTAGAGGTTCTTTTCAATGGTAAATGTCACTGCGCGTGGGAGATTTTTTTGCCGGTCAAGAGAGGTAGCCGCTTGTTAGAGGTGCCGCTCTAGG
>Ga0224511_10003155_pt1 | contig 11668 bp, 1 predicted proteins | sample SF_May12_sed_USG_2_FD_169988 | JGI IMG/M metagenome (GOLD analysis project Ga0224511, IMG submission 169988) | Sediment microbial communities from San Francisco Bay, California, United States - SF_May12_sed_USGS_8_1 | ecosystem: Environmental > Aquatic > Marine > Sediment | place: USA...
TTCATTGGCATTAACTGGCCACGGAAGAAACCTAAAATGTGCACCGTGTTTAGAGCCAAATGTGTCGTTATCAGTCTTGCAATTATGGCCATTGTGTGTTACCGATATGTAACGTGGTTCTTTTATGCAAACCATTACAAAAGTATAGGAATAGTACAATGTACACTCGCTTGGGACGACATAAAAGTATTGCGTTCTTGGTTGATTCTAACCAAGATGGACGCTGTGGTCAATTTTGGTCTTCCATACATCCTCATGCTAATACTCACGTGCCTTATTGTAGTCCGTTGTTGGATATGCCCACGCAGCTCTTTGCCCGCGGGTGAGATTATTCCGCAGCGTCGAGGTGCATCTACACCTGAGCCAAACGAATTTAAGACAACGAAGTTAATAGTTATCACTGCGTCTGTATCAATCACTCTGTGTGCCCCTTATTGTGTCCAAAGACTGCGGGAGTTAGATCCAACCTTTAGACCAAGTTCACCTGATGCCGCAATTATAATGATTTATTTCGAGGTGCTGAGCAGTTGCATAAGGATGTTTATATACACGTTTTGCTCTCATAGATTTGCGAGGCAAGTAGGAAAAATATTCACGTGTTTGTGTAGAAAACTAAACATTATGAAAGACAACAGTGCCCTGAATATTACGGAAACTGCTATGGCATCAACCAGCAGAAAAGACGTTGAGATCGCCACGGAGGAACACGTTTAATAGGAAACAAATGCCACATTGCAGATGTTAAGCATGCTATGCTTGATCCCTGATATATGTATTATATAATAGTTTGCTGTAAGAGATGATGTACTTGCTTTTTATATTTTCAATAAACAGAAAGTATATGCTTTATAAAGGATGTTATTTTTATTATTAGTTTAAAACCTCATTTAGAAATAGAAATATTGTTTTTAATATTGTGTTGCTACGCTATTGCTTATTAATTATTTGAGTAAACTATAACGCCAGTACGCGTTTTGTTGACAGCGAATAATAAGTGGTTGGTAGAAAGTAAATCCATGTCATTGCCATGACCTTGGTAGAAATCATATTAGTTGTCATTGTCCGTGACCATTTGAGTCGCCCCGTAAGTTCTGACCTGACATAACCGTAACAGACTCCAAATTAATTAAAGCAGGTTAATCATTCTGTCAGATCGGTTCAAGTATGACATATGCTATGATCTAGCATAAATCAGGACTAGCTCGGTGGTATTTACAGTGGTATTCAAACGCGAAAATTGAATCTTGCATGTGAAAGCAACGTTTGCTGTAATAGTATAATATTACCCTCGTTCTTCTATATACAATTGTACTTCTCTTTTTATAGCTTGTTGCAAATGCATCTTACTTCGCTTCGATTTTGTTATCAAGATGGCATACACATTATGTTGATAACTTCATAATTGGTACCGTGTGCAATATGTTGACTACAATAAATGAAATAGCATTTCAAAAGGATTGCCAATTTTTCATTAATAATGAGGTCGGTTTGGGTCCAAGACGTAAACACATCACAACAACACAACAAACAACCAACATAAAATCATTTTCTGACCTGATTGGGAATCGAACACGGGACCTCTGGCAAGGCAGCCTGACGCGTTACCTCTTAAGTACCCATAACGAACAACACAGGAATATATACTATTTTGTCAGTTGATGACTTTTAATTGGCATTGCCAACGTTAATCATCGATAATCATCATTGTTGACACTATTAGGATTTAGTGTTTTGTTTGTTTTGTATTTCGGTTCTTGGGATTTGAGTTTTGTTCGTATTCGTGGTGGCCAGGTTTGAGTGACCACTTTACTTTCATGTGTGTCTTCAATGCAAAGCGCATCACATAACACCAGAAACCGATTGTGGAGTATCCTTAATGACGGCATGTGGTTGCGAACGCCACAGTATTTAACAAAATAATAAATAATAAGCAAAGCGCATCCCAACCATACTGTTAGTGTATAAGCGCTACAATTTTATAATTGTTACAATGATAATGTTTATATTAATATGTATTTTCTTGAGATTTGTCCAGCTTTAAATTGTTGTCGTTAAATACAATTAAAAGAGAATGAGTATAATAAAACACTTGTGACTTTCTGCGGCCTTAAATGTTAAACCAAACCAATTTTAAACTAACACCTGTCTGATATGCAGATGATGTATATCTTAAACAATATATTTTATTTATATCTAGCTTTCCAGCCAAGCATAATTCGGACGTATTCTTTGTTCAATCGCGGCGACCGTGATTAGATTTTACGTGTCGACCGTTTATTTAATAGGTCATTGTCTTTCCGTTATTTCTTGTAAATTGTATATTTCGATTGATCTTTCTTTTAATCATTTATATAAGTTGAGCTAAATTTGAAACACTGAATATACACACACGAGCCGCCACCCTTTGTACGAGGAAAACACGTATACATTGAATATGCCAGTAATGTTCATGTGAAAAGCGCATTTTTGGTAATACATATTCAAATTTCAGAGAAGGGTTGTTAAATCAAATACTTAATAAAATATAATAACACGTTTATAGTACTTGTAATTTAATACACACAACTATTAAACTGAAAAATAGATGATTCGACGATTGATCTATAGACAAATTATTTCCTTGCATGTTTAAGAAAATACTAACACATCGTTCTATAAATAGCTGTCTGTTTAAATCTGCATTTATTAGCATATTTACATCGTGAATCGTCTGACAAAATCAATAAAATGCTTAGCAATTCCTTATTTATTTACTAGATTGAATGAACCAGACCATTTCCTGTTAAGCAAGAAGACAAGATGTTAATATTCTTTTTATTCAGCTTATTGAATCGTTGCAGTAATATATTGAATATTTATTTATTCCAATTTCAAATGGCTATTTCTGTTTGGCCAATATGTAAGGCCCGCTAAAGGCTCCTTCAACATATTGCTTAAGAGATATAAAACTGTAACTAAATATTTATTTGACAAAAAGTTATTGCATTCATTTTAAAGTAATATAATTTTTTTGTTATATTCTATCAATTATTGTTAATTGATTATATGCTATTAATTAAATTTCAAAGTTTATATTTCAAAATCTATAATGTAATTTGGTACTATAAATATATAGTTGGAATTATGTATATAGTTATATAAGTTTACACTAATTTGTTTAAGGTCGAATTGCGAAGTAACCATTAATCACCCTCAACCGCTCACTCAAGATGGAATCCATCTCATTTTTTGAATGAGGTTTGAAAGGAGAGATGAGCCAGACGTATCCTTATATGCTGGGCGCTAAGCAAGGAAGCATCTGTTACCATTTTAATAACGTCTTTGATATGATGCGGTCGGGGGTTTAACCCACGACCTCCCGCTCACGGGGTATCACTTTACTACTGACCCACCGCGGCGGTATATAATAATATTTTGATAACGGACAGAATAGTGTTACTTTATATATGTTCTACATATTTTAAAAATCCCTTTTTACATTAGCCTGATCTCAAATGAGTACCATTTACTAAATAATAAACATGTTAATGTATTAGGACTTTGAATGAGGTACAGGTATATATGACATAAAGTTACTGAATCAAATTTAATAACGTATATAACACATTCTGTTAAAATGTTGTGATGGATTGACAATTGTTAACTCATTCCCACAACATTCTCACATTCCGTGTATTTAATTTTATTTACAAAGACTCACTACAAATAATATTGTTGCTTTGCAGTTGTTGTTACTTTTTAATTTGAATTATGATAACGTAGAACAAGTGTGAATACAAACTAAAACACGAAAGCTCAGATGAAAGACACTGTGGTTAGGTAAGTCTAGAGTTGCGAGTCACTATTATGATGTATAATGATGTTCATTCTCGCAACCTACTTAGGTGGGATGGAAATAATGCTATTATATATGAACAGTTACCTTTTTCCAAAATAGGCCCTTCTGCCACACACCGGTGATGATTTTCACAGGCAGAATAATGTTGTATATTTCCTCTATTCCTTTCAGGATAATGATTTCCTTATACTTTCCTATTATTGTGTGCATTTTTTAAGTGTCCTGGGTAGAAGGAGTAAATGCATTCTATTTTCTTTTACTCATGAGTAAGTGTAAGGTTTGCAAAAGCTAAATCCGGTTTAAACCCCCAATGGAAAGTGATGGACCGTGCCAAGGCGGTAACACAACATTTCTTGTAGAAAAACATTTTAATAAATAAAAAATATAAAACATACACAAATACACAAAAATGTATTTTAAATATCAGTTACGTTTTGTTGATTTGTGTTTATCGTGCTGTTCTAAGTGTTTGTTTTGTACGGGCCATTTTGTCATGGTGCCCTAACACTTGACTTATCTACATTGTTCGCAGCAATTGTTGAACATCTTTCTTTAATTTATATTTCTATACACTGTCCGAAACAAATACCGTAGAAAATTGCTGGTCCACATCCTATAAATGATTTCCCACATTAAACGGGAGGGAAGGGCAACTTAACTAGAAAATCAGTTTTTGATTCCATCCGGAATGAGTTCCTATCAGTAAAGTTTGCTTTGCTTGGCACCCATATCTATAGGGACATAAATTCATTCACCTATATTTTGTAAAAGCAATACCATGGTGTTTATATTTTAACCGTTTTGGAATTTCATTAACCGACATTTGACACTCATTGTTCAGCCTCACAAAGAAATATGACATGTTTAACATGAATATTGCCTAGTGTTCTAAATAGGTGTATGTGTGGGCAGAGTCCATATCATGTTCTTTGAAATGATCTTACACTGTTGTCGCAACAGTCTTTGTGCGTTTGACGTTCTACCAAAGTCTGTCATATGCAGGGCAAATGTTCTCGATATTTCGCTTAAATGAACACGACCTCGAATGCACACAAACTGTTTTCCGATTGCCTATTCACATCGTTTAAAGACAGGGAAGCTAAATGTGGCTGCGATACTCTTAATAAATTCTTACTTATACAGGTAACTTGTAAACCATAAAAATGTACTTTATGCTAAACATCTGGTAGACTTTTTTATTATTTACAAAACAAACAACACACGTATTTCCCCACGCTCTACCAGCACCATTTACTTAAAATATGATTTAGTATACTCGAGGTCTTTAACTTGATCTCAAGAAGCACTTTGCAAATATGTTGCTGTTCGAATACGGCCATCTGATGACAATGTTGCCACTTGTATAACGTTGATTGTCCGGACGTCACACCGAAAGCCAGAGTGTTGTTCGTTGTTTCAATTAAACACCAATTGACAGAAAGCAAATTATATTACGGTGCTTCTTGGCGCGTGTAGTTTTAGCACTTCACAATAATTACGGTTGGCTGTACCACACATGTATCTCTTTAATAAATATCCGCATGCTTCATACTTGCCGTTTGGTTTTGGATGTGACACACAACTGCCATTATCAGATCAATGGAAACTTTCAGGGCTAAACTGGGCTATTTTAATATCATTGTAAATGTTTTACAAAGATAGGTATAATAGGAAATGTTTTGCGAATTATAACAAGAACGGTTATAGAAGACGTCTGTATTGGCTATACATTTTTATGAAAATCATTTTAATAATATAAATAAATAAAAAATAATGAAAAAAAAAAAACAAATTCATTTTAGGCTAAATGTATATTAATATGTTTTGTTTCGTTCGTATTGTGCTATGAGTGTTTGCTTTTTGTAAATGACATTCTGTCAAGATGCCCTCAGCCTTCAAACTATCTACTTTGTTTGCATTATGTTTCTTCGAACATCTCTTCATTTTATATATGAATATTAAAATACGCTCGAAATTTTTAAACCTCCATCTGATGTTTATACTCAATATGCGCACATAAAAAGTAGTTATCAATCTTACATTAAAACACTTGGCTTAAACAGTGAGTTGTCTTTTTAGGCTGTGATGGTTAGTTTCGCGTGCAAATCAAACGAGAATGGCATTCTATTTTGAAATTAGTCTTTGCAACTTGATCAATGTTTTGACGTAGATTTGTATTTTTTATGATCAAAAGTTAATAATGTCAATCATGTCACAATAACAATCTAAATTATTCTTTAAACTAGTTAAATGATAAAACTGCTTGCTATTACATCTAGATTACGTAAAACTAGGCAACTAACTAAGTAGTTAAATATGTTCTGTCAAGAAATACTGTCGGGGATTCGTTAATTTTATTATTTTCGGAACTTCATCAAGAGATACTTAAATTGATTTTATAATTCTTCAAAATAGGCGTTCAATATGCTTTTCTCTCTAATAATCACGACTTTAACATCTAAATATTTCCCGCAGAGAAACTAACACATGTGTCAGTATCATGTTGCTGAACATCTCGTAAAGTTGTATTGCTTTAAAAAGACAAAGAATATCTATCTGAATATTAATATTAAGATGTCTTTTTTACAGCTATAGCTAAAAAATCTCATGTATTATGTAAAGTAGTATTCATATAAAAAAGAAATAACGTCTATTTGAATGTTGATGAAAAAATATCTATAGCTGTAGCGAATAAATCTCATGTATTTTATTACATATTTTTGTTGAATACAATATAATATTATAAGAATTTAACAGTTATAATTAAAATTTGAAAATATATTGTCTGCTGCGTATGTCCGTATGAAACATCGTTCAACAGAATCCTCTACAGGAATGGTGTCAGATTTATCATATTTACTTTTATTGTAGACAGCGGAAATTATCCGTCTTGTTAACATTGCCAAACAAGCAAACTATAATATTATTGACCTTACGACAATTATTAATGATGTTATTATTCATATGGAAATATATACTTTATTTATTTACATATTTATTACTCACATTATCCGAACTTGAGAAATAAATACTTAAATATTGTGTTGCTACGCTATTGCTTATTAATTATTTGAGTAAACTATAACGCCAGTGCGCGTTTTGTTGACAGAGAATAGTTATTGGTTGGTAGAAAGCGTATCTATGTCATTGCCATGGCCATGGCAGAACTCCGATTAGTTGTCATTGTCCGTAAACATTTAGGTCGCCTTGTAAGTTCTGACCTGGCATAATAGACTCTAATTAAAACAGGTAAATCACTCTGTCAGATCGGGACATTTGCTATCACATTGGCATAACTCACTCAGCGGTGGTATTTACAGTGGTATTAAAACGAGAAAATTGAATCTTGCATGTGACAGCAACTCATAAAATATGACTACAATGAAAAAGACAACATTCCATTAAAGATGCTAGGTCTGTATCTTTAAACCCTTATACTCGGTCACAAACCCAGAAATATGTTAAGTGTACGTAATAAAATAACATTGCAAAAGAAATTAAAAAATTGTGTGACAAATAGTGTGTTTATGAACAAAAAAAGTAAAAACACAACAACAAATAAACAAAAAAAATCGAACATAAAAACCCTTGCCGGAGCCGGGAATTGAAGCCGGGACCTCTCGCACCCAAAGCTGATGCGTTACCTTTGCACCACTGAGAGTAACAATTGTAGTCAAGCTATTTAACTGTTTCGACGCAATGGGTGGAAACGTAAATAAACAAAGCCGAATTTTACATGCATGGGTTCTATATTTGGCAGTTTCCTTTATTTACAGGAGTAGGTTTCACTGCATAAATAAAGTTAAAATGTTATCTTCAATTTATATTAGATGTAAACAATGCTGACCTTAAAGATACAGGCATAGCATCCTTAATAATGAAGGTATTTTTGGGACAAGAAGTAAACACATCACAACAACTCAACAAAAAGGCAACATAGGATAATCATCATTATTGACTGACACTATTAAGATTTAGTTTTTTTGTTTTGAATTTCGGTTCTGGGGATTTAAAATACGCTTTACTATAGTTTTGTTCGCATTGGTGTTGGCCAGGTTTGAGAAGACCACTTTACTTTCATGTGTGTCTTCAATGCAAAGCGCATCGCATAACACCAGAAACCGATTGTGGAGTATCCTTGATGACGGCATTTGGTTGCGAACGCCACTGTATCGTGCAAAATAATAATTAATAAGCAAAGCGCATCCCAACCATACTGTTACATAAGCGCTACAACTTTATAATTGTTACACTGATTATGTTTAGAGATTAATATGTATTTTCTTGAGATTTTTCCAGATTTAAATTGTTGTCGTTTAATACAATTAAAAGAGAATGAGCATATTAAAACAATCAACCCTTTTTAAGTTCTTCAAGGAAGCTAGGAGAAGTAATCCTTTGATGTGTTTTTCATGTGAAGCTCCTGATTTGTGAACACGCGTCTGCATTCTGTCGAACCGTAACTGATACAAGTTTCTTAGTCACTGATTCAAACAGTGGATTACCAGAGTTATTTCTTTATAAACCATTGGCAAGCAAAAAATAAATAAAATACTTGTGACCTTCTTCGGTTTAAATGTTAAACCAAACCAAACATAAACACCTGTCTGATATGCAGATGATGTAAATCTTAAACAATATATTTTATTTATATCTAGCTTTCCAGAGAAGCATAATGCGGATGTATTCTTTGTTCAATCGCGGCGACCATGATTTGATTTCACGTGTCGACCGTTTATTTAATAGGTCATTGTCTTTCCGTTTTTATTATAAAATGTATATTTTGATTGATCTTTTTTTTAATCATTTATATTAGTTGTGCTAAAATTGAAACACTGAATATACACACACGAACCGCCGTCCTTTGTACGTGGAAAACACGTACAAATTGAATATGCCAGTCATGTTCATGTGGAAAGGCTATTTGTGTTTGCCAATAAATATTCAAATTTTAGAAAAGGGTTGTTAAATCAAATACTTAGGACATATATTAACACGTTTATAGTAATTGTAAATTAATACACACAATTATCAAACTGAAAATAGATGATTCGACGATTGATCTATAGACAAATTATTCCCTAGCATATTTAAGAAAATACTAATACATCGTTCTATGAATAGCTGTCTGTTTAAATTTGCATTGATAAACATATTTACTTCGTGAATAACAAAATCAATAAATGCTTAGCAATTTCTTATTACTAGATTGAATGACCCAGACCATTTCCTGTTAAGCAAGAAGACAAGATATTAATGTTCTTTTTATTCTGGTTATCGAATCGTTGACTGTAATATATTCGATATTTATTTATTCCAATTTCAAATTTCTGTTTCTGTTTGAACACTATATAAGGCCCGATAAAAGCTTTCTTTGTTTTCACAACTTAAACTTCCATTGGTACATAGTTAGTTGGTAAAATTACAACCTAAAACGCATCGCATTCTATCATGCATGTTAGATGATTGTTTTTGTTGATACATGTATTTTATCTCTCCTTCAACATATTGCTTAAGTGTTACGAAAACTAAAACTGAATATTTATTTGACAAAAAGTAATTTAATTCATTTTAAAGTTATATATTTATTTATTTGTTATATTCTATCAATTATAATTAATTGATTATATGCTTATATTAATTTACACTAATTTGTTTAAGGTAGGTTGCGAAGTAAGTTTTAATCACTCTCAACCGCTCACTTAAGATGGAACCATCTCATTTTTTGAATGAGGTTGGAAAGGAGAGAGGTGCCAGACGTATTCTTATATGCTGAGCACTAAGCAAGGAAGCATCTGGTACCATTTTAATAACGTCTTTGATATGATGCGGTCGGGGATTGAACCCACGACCTCCCGCTCACGGAGGATCGCTTTACTACTGAACCACCGCGGCGGTATATAATAATATTTTGATAACGGACAGAGTAGTGTTACTTTATATAATGTTCTACATATTTTTAGAATCCCTTTTTACATTAGCCTGATCTCAAATGAGTACCATTTACTAAATAATAAACATGTAAAAGTATTAGGACTTTGAATGAGGTACAGGTAAATAGGACATAAAATTACTGAAGCAAATTTGATGACGTATGCTATACATTCTGTTAAACTGTTTTGATGGATTAACAATTGTTAACTCACATATTCAAATTCCGTGTATTTAATTTTATTTCCAAAGACTCACTACAAATAATATCGTTGCTTTGCAGTTGTTGTTACTTTTTAATTTGAATTATGATAACGTAGAACAATTGTGAATACAAACTTAAACACGAAAGCTCAGATAAAAGACACTGTGGTTAGGTAAGTCTAGAGTTGCGAGTCACTATAATGATGTATAATGAATTTCATTCTCGCAACCTTCTTAGGAGGGAAGGAAATAATGCAATTAAATGGGAACATTTCCCTTTTTCCAAATTAGGCCCATCTGCCACACACCTGTGATGATTTTCACAGGCAGAATAATGTTGTTTTTCCTCTATTCCTTTCAGGGTAATGATTTCCGTTTACTTCCCTTTTATTGTGTTCATATTTTATGTGTCCTGGGTAGAAATAGTAAACGCATTTTATTCTATTTTACTCTTCGAATAAATCTTGAGTAAGTGTAAGATTTGCAAAAGCTTAAAACCGGTTTAAACCCCCAATGAAAGTGATGGACCATACCAAGGCGGTAACACAACATTTCTTGAAGAAAAACATTTTAATAAATAAAAAATATAAAACATACACAAAAATACATTAAAATGTATTTTAAATATCAGTTACGTTTTGTTGATCTGTGTTTATCGTGCTGTTCTAAGTGTTTGTTTTGTACGGGCCACTTTGCCATGGTTCCCTAACACTTGACCTATCTATTTTGTTCGCAGCAATTGTTGAACATCTTTCTTTAATTTATATTTCTATACACTGTTAGAAACAGATACCGTAGAAAATTGCTGGTCTACAGCCTATAAATGATTTCCCACATTACACGGGAGTGAAAGGCAACTTAACTAGAAAATCAGTTTTTGATTCCATCCGCAATGAGTTCCTATCAAGAAAGTTTGCTTTGCTTGGCACCCCTATCTATAGGGACATACATTCATTCACCTATATTTTGTAAAAGCAATACCATGGTGTTTATATTTTAACCGTTTTATAATTTCATTAACCGACATTTGACACCCATTGTTCAGCCTCACATAGAAATATGACATGTTTAACATAACTATTGCCTAGTGTTCTAAATAGGTGTATGTGTGGGCAGAGTTCATATCATGTTCTTTGAAATGATCTTACACTGATGTCTCAACAGTCTTTGTGCGTTTGACGTTCTATCAAAGTCTGCCATATGCAGGGCAAATGTTCTCGATGTCAATAATTCGCTTAAATGAACACGACCTCGAATGCACAAAAACTGTTTTCCGATTGCCTATTCACATCGTTTTAAAGACAGGGAAGCTGAATGTTGCTGCGATTCTCTTAATAAATTCCTACTTATACAGGTAACTTTTAAACCATAAAAATGTACTTAATGCAAGACGTCTGGTAGGCTTTGTTATTATTTACAAAACAAACAACAAACGTATTTTGCCACGTTGTACCAGCACCATTTACTTAAAATATGATTTAGTATACCCGAGGTCTTTAATTTGATCTCAAGAAGCACTTTGCAATATTATGTTGCTGTTCGAAAACGGCCATCTGGTGACAATGTTGCCACTTGTATAACGTTCATTGTCCGGACGTCACACCGAAAGCCAGAGTGTTGTTCGTTGTTTCAATTAAACACCAATTGACAGAAAGCAAATTATATTACGGTGCTTCTTGGCGCGTGTAGTTTTAG
>Ga0224511_10003156_pt1 | contig 11668 bp, 6 predicted proteins | sample SF_May12_sed_USG_2_FD_169988 | JGI IMG/M metagenome (GOLD analysis project Ga0224511, IMG submission 169988) | Sediment microbial communities from San Francisco Bay, California, United States - SF_May12_sed_USGS_8_1 | ecosystem: Environmental > Aquatic > Marine > Sediment | place: USA...
GCCCGCCCGCCCGCCTGCATGCCTGCCTGTCTGCCTGGGCTCGTTACAGAACCTTGTTTGTCATGTGTGGTGAGCGCTCTTTGAAAGTATCTTGCACTATCGGCCACTAACAGAAACTTACTATCTGTACGTCTGACGCCAAATGGGAATGCCCGAGTGCGTCGATAAATAAACGCACATTCTCCCACCCAACGCATTGTGCACACACTGGTCTAATGAATACACAAAGGTCTAATGATCTGTGTTTTTACGCTTTAAGAATCATGGGATCGCACTACTTTCAAGCTACTTTCACTATTCTCCAAATTCACGATAGATGATGATAAGAGAAAGTGAAATTAGAATGATCGACTTGTTTTATTAAAATGTTTTTTTGCCTCAATTGAACACATATAATAAAATAGACATACATTTTAAAATGTATTATTCATTTACCTTTACGTTTTATACACGTAAACTATATAATTATTATAGACAATTTACCAAATTCGTTAATCCTACGCGAACTTTTTTGCGGAAGCACAAATCCCCCAAATAGGGGATAATCCTGCGGTGTAGCATAGGGGGTGATAATAACGTAGTGACGTCACCATCTATGTATAGAATGCCACCCAACGTTCCTATCAGGGAGCTACTCCATGAAATATATACACGGTATATGTACAATGTATTTAAAAAAACGCTCATATTGGTCTCCAATATCTAGGGGTCAAAAAGGCCCATTTAAGCAAATAATAGTGTGTTATATCCATGGTGTGCGGGAAAGAGATCGAACGTGATTTGATCTTTTAATACAGGTTTCGACAATGTTTAGGTGAAACGCGCTTTCGCGATGAAAGCATCCCAGCATGTCAATCTAATGAAGAGACCATACTGTTCGAAGCAATTTGTCATAGTATGTAACAGTGGTAAATTGCATAACGTAACGCAGGACTGGAAATATGTTTAATTACACAAATATAACTAAGTAGTTAACTAGTATCGAAAAGTGTTTATAATTATGGGTTTAAGTGGAGGTTTATTTTTGTTAAACAACTTATTATTCAACCAAATGATCACACATGGTCAAACCGAAGTTGCAGTCAGTGTATTACTTTAACTTCAATTAAGATTTATCTTGCATTTCTTAGAATATACTTTAATATATTACATGTTATGATTATTCGTACATGTGTATAATTTTCAAAGCATTTTTGCAGAGAAACATAATATATACAGAGCTCTTACAAAGCTCAAGGGGCGCGCCAACGATGCGCTCACAGCGCTCTAAAAGTCGCAGAGTCCACGGCATTGTCTTTAGGCATGTTCAAAATAATCACTGAGGTATGGCGCTCTAGGCGATTGCAAAGCGCGCACATAGCGCGTATACGGCGTTATTGGCGACTCTACAATCGCGCAAATTGGCTACCTGCCAATATTTGAACGCCGTTGCAGCTCTATTAGAGCGCTCAATACTCCGGTGTGACAGGCGTTGTAACGACGCGGCTTAGCGTTTGCTCGGCGCACAAGAGCGCTATAAGGACGCCGAGTCAGCGCTGTGTGGTCTGCTAGAGCGTCATGACAGACTCGTGTGTGCGCCACGTGCGCCCTATAAGGACGCTGTTCAAGTCCTTTTCCTGAAGGAGGCGATTACAATATGTTTTGATAATAATACAAGTGATCATGAAATATTATATACTACATGTATAATATATAATTAAATTAAAACCAATGCCAATGAAATAAATGAAACATAAATACATACTAGATGTACAGTAATTAGTATTCGTGTGTTACTAAACATGTAGTAAGTCATGTTTTACCTTATACATTTTGACAACTCATGTAACAGTCTATTGCAAATTGCTTAAAACAGTCTTAGTGTATCACTACGTTGTTGCATAACACATGGAAGTAAGCAAACCAACTTTAATCGCTTTGTAAACGCTATTACCGCCGTGAACTCGTAGGCTGTATACACAGCAGCTTCTTGTGCGTCATGTGAGCTTTTGTGGCGCTTTTAGTACGTCAGCGTCGTGTGGACGCTGTAGTATGTGATGTTGCGAAGATGTAGTGTTCGCGCTGTGAAGGGCATTTATATTTTACCTTTATGCATATTTCGCGGTGATTTATTAGCGCCGTGCAGGAGCTGTGACATCGCCGTTCGGTGTGACAGGTCCTTTATTTGAAGACTTGGCTTTCACGGTTGTCCCCCCTTAACGGTTGTCGCTATTTATAGACATATACATGTTATGTTTATAAATTCCCACGGACCATTCCATACGTTTCTGGCTACTAAATATTCGGTAGACAAATGTCACTGACCTATGTGTAAAGCACGTGCACATACTCGTATGTTATCTCTTCTATGTCACGTGATTGTATCACATGGGGTTTGTAAAAATGACTCCACCCTAAGGATTAGGTTACACTTTTACACTGCATTATATAAAATCTTGATATGTTGATATTACTGCACAGAAATGATCTTTGGGCGACTTTCTACCAAAATATTAAAATGGTTTCAATCCTTGCGAATGTTTTGGGAGGGATGTCGATAGGTCAATTATCAACGAACCAAGTCCTAACGGCTAGCTAATTTGGTAAAGCGCAGTGGCGCGTTTCTTTAGGACAGGGGCTATAACTTAGCTAAACTAGAGATAGGTATTAATGCTAGCAGTCTACGTAACGCTTCCGTCAAGCGTCTTTAAGTTTATTGAAAATATGGGTTGTTGAATTGACTAGTGACTCAGATGACCGTTATTTAGATAAGAATTAGAGATGACTAGTAACTAAGCTGACTATTATTTAGATAAGAAGTAGAGATGACTAGTGGCTTAGCTGACAACTATTTTGATATGTAGTCGAGTTGACCAATGACTTAGCTAACTTTTTTACATCCATTCGAGTTTACCTGTGGCTAAGCTAACCATTATTTTGATATGCAGTCGAGTAGACAAGCGGCTCATCTGACCATGCATTCGAGATTACCAGTGGCTTAACTGACTTTTTTGGCTTGCCGTTCTCGGCAAGCCAGTATTGTTTTGGAAAGGTATTCCCGGTTTGAAATTTCCCTGCCTTCTATTTTATGCATGCTAATTGCCCGAATGGAGATGGGAACCAGTCGAGTTTCGGGCGATTCCGATATTTTTACATAAACTACCGAACATTTGCTAGACAGTAATGGCCGAGTTGTTCCGATTATGATGATGTAATGCTATTTTAGCGGAATGTTTATAAATAACTACCGACATCAATGTTACTTTAACTTCAAATAAAATGTTTCCTATGTACGGACCCTATGGTTTTAATACTTGAGTGTCACATACGGAATAATTATCAGTATCGCATCTTCACAATATGGTAAGCCATTCCTTTTGAAAGGAAATTTTATTATACGTAGTCGAGTTAACCGGTGGCTTAGCTGACTATTTATTGACTTATCGACAGCCCGCCCAAAATGGCGTCTTGACGGACCAGCTTTGTCGGGCTATCTATTGTTTTCACTTGTCAATCATACCTATGCAAATCGCTATTACTATCACCTAGTCCAATAATTGGTCAGTAATATTATAATGAAGCGTTATGGCTTCCATGTTATAATAAGTGTTCAGGCACGCAATGCGTAACTCACGAAGACCAGGACAGGAGGGTGGGCTGTCGATAGGTCAATTCAATAGACGATCGAATTGACTGCTATTATGATAATTGGTAATAACATGATTTCCATTTGGAGTACAAACACACAACACAAAAATACACGTAATTCAGATACACGTTTATTGAAAGCTATATGGTTACATTTGCAGAAATTAGTAAACTAAACTAGTATATTATTAAACTGATGAAAGGGAAAGCCCTCAGGAAGCATAGCCTGCACGAGAAAACAGCAGCCTCGGTTTTATTGAAGCTGTTCACCAGTGGTAATGAATGATGTCTTAATAATAAGCCTTAATAATAATACTAGTAGTATTTTTAACACATGACATGAAAACATAATGTAATTATAATATTCCTTGTTTTTCAATGTACATTTATAAGCTATAAATGACATCAATATATTGTCTGGAAACAATCATAAACATAGAACTACATAAGTAAAAATACGCTATTGCTTGTAAAAGTATGAAAAATACACAGTGACTGTAATTTAATATACACTTATATGCGCAAATATGTCGTTATAAACATATTGTAGGAACCAGGTTTTCAATGCCTGCACATCAACTACATACACACCAAATTTCAAAACGTTACTTCATTCTTAACTTGGGTTATTTAGCCTTCCACCCCCCTCCCGTTTTTCTTAAAAACCCATCTTGACCTGATAAGCCTGCAATTAAATCAAATGTTCATTTTCTTATAAATAACATTGCATTCAAATTTATCAAAGTTCGTGTATCTAAACTAAAAAAGCATACACTGATTTTCGATTTTAGTAAAGTAACATTGACCTTGACCTGAAAAGTCCCTTATCTATTTCAAAACGAATTTTGCACATAAACTACATTTTACGTCTATTATTAAGCGGATACTGTGCTTGCATTTGGTAAACAACAACATTGATCATGACCCAACTGGTCCAAAGGTAGGTCGTCATGAAATTTTGCTATATTGAAGTTTCAGCACGATTAAATTATTCCAACATAAGTTATTGACCGGAAACACTTCATGCTATTTTTAGAAGCAGTGACCTTGACCATGACCGACTAGCCCTAAATACATTAGAAGGCTACATCGTTGTGCAATTTTGCTATATCCAATATTTCAGTAAAATGGTATATACAAACCAAAAATTATTGACCGCAGAGCCCTCTTTTCGCCACCCCTCAAATCAAAAGCCCGCCCGCCAACTATAGCCCACTATAACTATTAGTCTTGTTAAAACCTGGTTAAGGTAACAGTTATGCAATGGATTTACATATTTACAGCTTGATTAAGGTTTTAAAAATATAAGCTATTTTAAAACGACCTAAATGTTTGATTAATGATTAAATAAACAAGATTGAAAATTTTCTTTCTATTAATATTAAAGGGAGGTTTTATGGTGTACTATTATTTCCCTTTAATTTAATTAAAGCAAAAATAGGTTACTTCCATTTTAAAATAGTTTTCTATGGTTGAAAAGTATAAGCATTATACATATTACCTTTTAATGAGAAAATTCTTGTTTATATTTTAATAAAAATACAGATCTGTATCCTTCGTAGTTCATTACACAAATATTACCTTAAACGGAGCATTAAACAGTTTTTTTCAACATGCATATATATCAGACATATATATCAGACATTATTACATCAACATATGTGTCCGAGTCTGACATTTTCGGTCCAATTGCTTATTTTAGCGATATTGAAAATTTGGTATCGTTTGAAAGGACTATGTTTGAAGATTTCAGTTTTAAAAACAGAACGAAAATATTCATATTATTTATGTCAATATCACCACTTTGAAATAAATGCCTAAATCATCATGAACGGTGTAAATGTCAAGTATAAGGGCGATACATTTTTTAACAATACATTTGGGGTTAATTTAATGAGATTATTTTGCAAGGATATGATATATTTATATCAACTGTAAAGAATTTTGTCACTGAAAAGCTTTTTACAGTTTTTGTAGGCCGGTGAAATCCTCTTAAAAACATAAGAAATTGATGCATTATTTTAACGTCATTTTACTTTGTAACGTCATTTGAGCATTTGGACCAAAAGTCACACGTCGGATCACATATGGTAACAACAAAATAAACATAATACACTTCATTTCAACATACATGTACATTTATATAAGGCAATATTACATCAATTTTTGTATACAAGAACCGGTCGACCCGGATAATCCTTCCTTAATAGGTTTTGGGCACGGATAAGTAGTTTGTCCATACACGGTTTACCAAATTCGGCATACAAAATGTATACAATGTAATAAGTTTTAAGTAAGTAGATTTCATACTCTTTGAGTTACAATTTGGACAAAAACAAGTGTGCATAAAAACTAAGACAAGCTACCTAAAAGTTATTAGTAAGTAATGTTAATCTATCTACATACAAGAGGGCCTAGAGGGCCCTGGAACGCTCACCTGAGACAGAAGAGTTCCCTTTTTTCATCGCTTTATGTACAACAGGCGACACCTGGGAGGTCTAAATCTGAAGGCTCAAGCTTTAAATTGTAAAAGTAGGTCAAAGGGTCAAGTTTAATGTTATAAAATGTTAAAAAGTTCAATTCCACAAACAAAGTTAAACAGGTGGTCCAAATTTAAAGGCCTTAGCTTTACAAGTATACACAATAATTGTTTAAGATTTGACCCAATTTGTTTACCCATCATGACTTATATTCTAACTTGACCTAGACACTGTTTAAATTTATTTTTAAAAATCCAGTGATGAATGTTGCCTCTAGAGTGTAAAAAAGAAAAATTCGACCTGGTGACCTACTTGTTAATCCAACATGAACCATATTCAAACTTGGTCAAGAAATTGCTAAGACAAACATTCTGATCAATTTTCATCATAATCGGGTCGCAAATCTGATCTCTAGAATGTAAACAAGAACTTCCTAAGATTTGACCTAGTGATATAGTTTTTGATCCGACATGACCTATATTCGAACTTGGTCTAGATATTGTCAAGACAAACATTCTGATTAAGTTTCATCAAAATCGGGTCGCAAAAGTGGTCTCTAGAGTGTAAACAAGAGTTTCATAAAATTTGACCTGGTGACCTAGTTTTTGACCCGACATGACTCATATTCCAATATGGCATAGATACTGACAAAACAAACGTTCTGATCAAGTGCGATCAAAATCAGGTTGCAAATCTGGCCTCTAGAGTGTAAACCTCGTGACCTAGTTTTTAACCCGATATGACCTATATTCGAACTTGGCCTAGATATTGTCAAAACAATCATGCTGACTAAGTTTCATAAAATCGTATCACAAATGTGGTCTCTACAGTGTAAACATCAAATGTTGACGGACGACGGACAACCACTGACCACAATAGCTCACCATGAGCACTTCGTGCTCAGGTAAGCTAACAAAGTTTCTTGATGATACATTTTGTAGTTTCAATGTTATGTCCTATACCAAGTTTAAAAAGTAAAAATAAACAAAGGGCAATAACTCCAAAATTAGGCAAAGCAGAATTACAGTTTTTATGCTCTGCACTTCTACTCTCCAAGGTAAACGGCAATACCTTAACATCTGAACATTATACACTACATTTAAGTATTAATTCATATGAGGCAACACTACATTACCATACTGTTAAAAAGAACATAATACATGTACAATACAGTAAAATATGCATTTATATAAAGCATTATTTACATCAACATATTGTAAGAAACAATGAACATTCGACAGTTGTTTTCAACATACAAATGTACAACTATACAACGCACTATGCACTTTGTGACTACTTGCATAGCGTGTGTACAATATCTATTATTCCACACAAATGCGGCTCATTAGTACCAGAATTAGTGCACATAAATTAGTTTTACCAAACTTAAGCTATTTCAATAGAGACATTCTTGTCTTTGTGTAAAATTATAAAGTGTTCTGTTACATCAAGCGATAACATTGCACACTGACTTGGTCTGTGTGTTCTGGACAGGGTGAGTGTCATGAGGAATCTCACATGCAGCTACCATCCACTGTCTGAAAGCTAAAATGATAATACTTCGGCTGTGAGCAGTTTTGATGGCAGTTTAAACAACCACCATTACCTTCTGCTCTGTTTATTTTTGCATTTGTACAAAGTGAATGACACACTATCTATTGTTTCACTATCAACCTTAAACGGATGACGGAGCTTTAGACATGTTGACTGTTGAAGGCGTTCGTTGACACGCTTGATCTGATCCACTGGGCTAATGCTACATTTAATCACGGAACATTCGACATCATGCGTTGTTTGTTCCAGACTCTCGGCCAGACGCAGCATGGCTTCTACTGACCCTGTTAATTTGTTAAGTTTTACACGGGTGACAGACGGTGGGAGCTGGAGATCTCCTAGGTCCATGCAACTTTGTTTGACTTTTTGTAACTGTGTGAGGTGGTGAAGAAAGTCCCACCTTCTCACTGTTACTTTCACCAATTCAATGGCGGTGACACTGCTGGGGAGCTGCAGCCGGAGATCTCCCAGGTCCATGCATTCTAGTTTGACTGTTTGCAACTGTGTTAGGTGGCGAAGAAAGTCTCCATTAGTCAATTTTACCTTATACAGACCAATGCCGGTGACGCTGCTGGGGAGCTGCATCCGGAATTCTCCCAGGTCAATGTACGATAGTTTGACTGTTTGTAACTGTGAGAGGTGGTGAAGACAGTCCCCCCTCGTCAATTTTACTTCATCCAGAGAAATGTCGATGACGCTGCTGGGGAGCTGCAGCAGGAGATCTCCCAGGTCCATGGACGATAGTCTGACTGTTTGCAACTGTGTTAGGTGGCGAAGAAAGTCTCCATTAGTCAATTTTACCTTATACAGATCAATGTCGGTGACGCTGCTGGGGAGCTGCAGCAGGAGATCTCCCAGGTCAATGTTCGAAAGTGTGACTGTTTGCAACTGTGTGACGTGGCGAAGAAAGTCTCCATTAGTCATTTTTACCTTATACAGATCAATGACGGTGACGCTGCTGGGGAGCTGCAGCAGGATATCTCCCAGGTCAATGTTCGATAGTCTGACTGTTTGCAACTGTGTGACGTGGTGAAGACAGTCCCCCCTCGTCAATTTTACTTCACCCAGAAAAATGGTGGTGACGCTGCTGGGGAGCTGCAGCAGGAGATCTCCCAGGTCCATGGACGATAGTCTGACTGTTTTCAACTGCGTGAGGTGGCGAAGAAAGTCTCCATTAGTCAATTTTACTTCCTCTAGATCAATTTCTGTGACACTGCTAGGGAGCTGCAACTGGAGGTGTTCCAGGTCCATTGACACTAGTATGACTGTTTGCAATTGTGTGAGGTGGCGAAGAAAGTCTCCCCTAGTCACTATTACTATCGCAAGTACAATGGTGGTGACACTGCTGGGGAGCTGCAGCTTGATATCAAGTTCCATGTAAACCAAATGGATAATTTTTAACTGTGGAAGGGTCTGAAGGAAGCTGAAGAGAGAGTCCATGTTTTGCTTATATTTGGTCAATTTGACATCTGTTATGTTACTTTGGTTCTTCTCGGTCCATCCGATATAATCCTGCATGTCAGTGCCACTTGGGTTGACAATTTCAATTGTACAAGGACACGCCAACTCAATATTCGTGTTGCCAGCGTTCAACGCTTCCCTAAAGCCTTTCGAAATCAGCCTCTGATAGTCTTCAGTATCCAGCTTTTTTAGATATTCTGACATCTTTTGTGCAGTGTTACCATTCAATGCACAAATAAACACAAATATCCTTTCCAGTGCTGTGCGTGCACCATAATAACCATAATAATCATGGTAACGAGGTTCAATATCAGTGGCAAGTAAGTCGTCATGTAGACTCAAATGGACAGAAGCCAGGAACTCCTGGAACGTTTTGTGCTGGAATGACAGATGATGGGAATTGGAGCTAACTGACTTTGATTTCTTTTCTGTCAAGATGCCACACTTCACTGCAAATGTTTTGAGATCATCTTTGCAATCCCTATTGCTGAACACTACTGCTGAGCGCCCATCCTTCGCAAACAACTTTTTAAATGCAAGCTTACATAACTCTTTAAATTGTTTCCAATTTCTATTGATGTTGTCCATGTCAGTTATTATTTGTAGTTGTTTATTGTCAAGATTGTCATTTTGTGATGTAACAACTTCAACTTTAGCTCGTCCAATAAGCATGTTAAAGATGCTGGCATATGTGATACTTACTGATTTTGAAAGCTCATGATTGTCATGCCACAGACAAATCATTTGTATGAAGAGGATTGGAGATGGTGATAGATTATCCCAAAGTCCTTTTTCCTTGACCGATGCTTCAAATTCATCAAATGTTTTGGTTCCGTTGTCTTTATTTAGCACATTCAAAATATTTTCCCCAAGCTGTTGAACATTTTGTGTTCCTTCTATTTCAAGATAGTTGTCAACCTTATGTTCTGAGAATTCCGTAAATCCCACGGGTCTAGAGGTAAACAACACGGTTGCGCTGCTTCTTTGGTGGATCAATGGTGCTATTTTCTTTTCCTCGCTTGTACACTTAATCGGAGCACACGTTTCGGGATGGGACCACTCATCACGTCCATCAGCCAATATTAAACAACGCGACGTATTGAGCACCTTCTTGACTAGAGAATTGGCGTTGTCGATTTCGTCAGTGTCGAGTCTGCTTAACAATTGATCGCGGATTATTTCTTCTAAATCGCAAAGGTCACACGCATCTCTCAGTTTGACATGGAAGACAAACTCAAACTCTTGTATGGTGTCAATGTCTGTGAATTTGGTATCGTGAGATTGATGATGAGCACCAGCTGCTTTGTTTTCTTCGCTCCATAAGAGAGCTATGTGTTGCGAAAACGATGACTTGCCACTACCTGCCTCCCCAACAACGAATACATTTCTACATAGGTCATTATTGTGGGTAAATATATCCCGATATGTGGTTACAGTAACACCGTTCACCTCTTTACTTTTATTTTCAATTCGACGATGGTCTTTTTTGACAAGTTTTGGCAGCACGTATATTTTACGGAACCCACAGTATTTGTCTGTGCGTGTTGGAAGGTACTGTGTGCTCTCCAATTCCCTACAGTAGTGTTCCCGAAGTAAACGTTGCAGTTCTGAAACAAATAAAACACACATTTTACAAGTTAATTTTTAATGAAAAAGTTAATTTTCTGTATTGTTTGGCCAAAACGGAACATACAATAATAAGATCTACCTTACTTTGTTTATTACAAATTCACAAAACTAGAAATCTTGATGCAACATTAAAGAACCCACATAATCAAGATTCTAGGTGCTTCGTAGACACACGTAATTTTCATCTTTAACCTCATTTTCCTCAAAATGTGATTATTCCTTGCGACATTTCATCGCATCGATGGTTACATTTACGCCAGGGTATTTCAACATCCATCAATCTATATCAAGGTTAGATTTTTGACAAACATAACCTTGACCAATGTTGACATCAACTGACCTTTAAGTGTGATTTCAAATATATATTTTCACTGGACAATCGATTTTGTAAATGGAAATACATTTGCCATATTATTTTAGAATCTATCCATAAATGTCTAAGTTAGTGTCGTACGCATTGTACGGTGCCAAGTGAAGTTTCTGAGGTATTTCTGAAAAATTCCGGCACCCATACCATGTTTTGTTTGGTTATTGAGGAAATTGTTTTGCGCCCTGTCGGTGTTCCCTTGCATCAGATTGGCGCCAGACGAGTTCATTTAAAGAATAGGCCGATGACTTTCTGGGCAAAAGACGATGCCCCTACAGGCGCCCACAATTCATTAAGAGTTAAAAGATACGTTGCCTGTATCTTTCCTCATACTTCTTGATATCTTACTTAAAAACATACTTAAGCAGTAAATCTTAAAAAAGGCCCTACAAACAAAGGTATCAATAAATGTTAACATATTACAGACAAGAGGGCCCAGAGGGCCCTGGGTCGCTCACCTGAGGAAAAGGTCAAAGGTCACAGTGGATCCAATAATAGAGAACCCCAGGGGCATAATTTGAACAACTTTGGTAGAGGACCTTTTGATGAT
>Ga0224511_10003157_pt1 | contig 11668 bp, 8 predicted proteins | sample SF_May12_sed_USG_2_FD_169988 | JGI IMG/M metagenome (GOLD analysis project Ga0224511, IMG submission 169988) | Sediment microbial communities from San Francisco Bay, California, United States - SF_May12_sed_USGS_8_1 | ecosystem: Environmental > Aquatic > Marine > Sediment | place: USA...
TGCAACAGTTAATAGCGGCTATATTTAACTGGTGTGAGTTAGGCGATCACTGGGGGGGGGAGTATAGCCTGGCTGATTTTTCCGGCGGTAACTATCGGGGTTTAGCTATTTTCACAAATTTAGTGTTGTGCAGAGACCACTCTGATGTTCCAAATACCTATACTCAGAGAAGGTTCAATCTCTGAGACCGATCCCGAACTAGATGTTTTGTGCGCCATAGTCAGTTAGCTCGCCAACTGAAACTGTTATAAATTCAAAGCATACTAGCCTTTCATAGAAACAAAACTATTAATCAGCACTCCTACTAGACCTTGATATACACAGTAACATGTCACTGACTTACATTTCAGATGGGACAAGCATTGATTAGCAGAGAGCTACAGTATCTACATAGATACATAAGACAATGAACAGAAGAGCTAAACTCGACAATGTCAACTCGCCTAAGCAGAATTGTCATTCTGTATAGGAACACTGTGGCTGAGTGGTTAGAGCGCTTGCGGGTGAAAATAGGCTCTGTAACAGCCACTTCCCCGACCACCATAACCATGGCTATGGGGCAAGCTTTACCTTCATATAGAAGCTATGCTCAAAACATTCTCTTCTAGTATAGTCAGAATGAATGATTTTTTGAGAAATGCATCAGATGATATTAAGCAGAGGAATATATATTAAATAATAAGTATAGAGGAACCTCTAGCGGAGAACTAGACTTATTTGTTCATTTTCATTATTATGTTAATTACGTTTTTATTGTTCTACATGGGTGCATGGGTATACTATTGAATAACCCTCCTAAGCCTGAGGCTTGTTTTGGAGCAGTAGTGGTCAGGAATTGTGTGAGGAGTTTCTTTGAGGACAACTTCCTATTATGCTATATGAATGTTATTTTATGCGTGTAAAGAATATTGTCCTTGTATTATGTCGCCTCAGTGGCATTTCATGTCATTGGTTGGCTTTGGCACTATACGAATAGTTCAAACAATCTCTTAGAAGCCCCAGTCCAGATAAAACGGTAATTAGTCAGTCCATCCTGTAGGAGGTGATCAGGCTTTCCTCAACCCTCACCACTTTTTATTCAGTTCTTATTTTCATGTACTGGGGCAGGTTCTGTTGGTTTCAACAGGATCAGAGGACATCATTGGGCTTACATACATGGAGCGTTACGGAGGAATAACTTATCAGTAGGAGGGGTCTGAAGTTGTATTTGTAATCAACCAGTACCGGGATAAAAAATATCTCGTATGTAGGAATGGGCTGATAGAAGACGGGTCCAGCTAGCGTATTCCGGTGCGGACTATCATTGGATATCATTGGATAACTGATTGCTGCACCATGATACACTTGAAGCAAAGGAAGGAGTTTCTAGTTTAGCAATTACATAACGTACTATCAAAAGTACATGTATAACTAAAATGTCGTCAGAATATCAATCTGTTATGAGTTATTTTATGATATTGATTAGGCCACAGGCATTATTGAAAGGGCATGTAGCATTGTCCTGTGGAAAACACCTAAGTTATGGCTGTTGAAATGGTCCTCGTGCGGCTAGGGTTTCCCTCCCCCTCCCGCTTACTTTTATGATGTGGGGATAATTCCTGACAATATGCCAGTCAGGGTGTTTGGTTTTCTGACTATACGGTTGTGGTTTCGAGACAAGAATTTCTTGGCACTGTAATATACAGTTATTCACTTATCAAAAAGAAATCAGCGATTTGAGCATTGATTGCTGCAGAAATATAGTTATGAGGGTAAAACCACATATTTTCAGTTGACACTTGACAAGAATGCAAAAGATTGGTAATCGTTTCTTTGGTAGCAACTTTCCACGATGACTTTTCAACAACCAAGATGAACGTGGAATTCCTAATACACACCCTTATTATTCCTCCATGTGTCTGGGCATTTCTCGGTATTGTTTGTGAGAGGATAACTACAATATTGCTTGGGCAGGTGATTTCTGGCTGTTCTTTAGGTTGGTTTTAGTCCCGACACCGCTTGTAGTGCACTGGTTTATAGTGTAGGTGTGTGGTCAAACCACATTGTGGTATTGACAGACTAGTTCCGCTCAAGCAAGGCAGTGGAGTATACCATAACCAATAAATGTCTTTTGTGGTGGTTATGGCACAAATCCAAAACTTTTGTTTAGAGAACAAAAGTGACTGGGATGTAAGACAAACATTGCTTTTCAGATCAGGCTCACTTGAACATAGAACACTCACAAGAACATAGGCACCTACTAAGGAGAGGCTGAGGTCCCAACTGTACTCTTTTTTTAATATCCTGTGATTATGATGCTCAGGGCATGTACATGTAGTAATAAAATATTATTGATTATTCCAAGTATAGGGTCAACCACAAAGGGAACAAGCAAAATATGAACTGGAATAATAGCATTGAAAAAGGCCCCCTGCACAGCATATGACTGGCTGCACATTGATAATAGAGCATGACGTCAGTGACTGAGGTGCCTGCCCGTAGTCACGTGCTGCGTTTATCTTTTAATATAGCACCATTCCCCTACCAGTCTCTACTTGAATAGACAGCACTGAACAAGCATGGACAGTTGGTGGTTTATTCCCCGAAGAACTTATTAATACGAGTGTAATATAACTCTTGAGTCCCAGATGAGGGATGTAAAGTCTGATCAGCGATATAGCTAATCATGGCTTACATGGTAAGGATTTACTAAGATTATGGCCTGGGCTTGTTGCGCTTTGAAGGAAAGTAATGAAGCAGGTCTGTACAACTTTATATTACAACGTCAAAACATTTGACTAGCACAGTCAGAAATAACACGAATGCGAGGGTCTTCTCATCAGACCAATATGGCATGAATGATTCTTTTCCGTAAAACACATTACTCTTTACTGACAATGGATGTAATAAATAAAACTAATGGAACCTTCACAGGATTGTCCATTGTTCGGAGCAGTTGGCTCGAGTATCCCATAGCGTCTTACATTATGTACAAATATGAGACAAAGTAAAAGTATGTAGGGTATGTATAAAAATAGTGTCATGAATCTGAGGCCATGCACCAAGCGGGGGGGGGGGGGGGGGGGGGACACGGGGTTCCACAGTAACTAGTGCACATCTTGGTTATGTTCCATAAGGAGATGATTCGATGAGTCAAGTGACTGTTGGATACCGTTAGACATCGTGGTCATCTGACTGGATGATGTCATTGTCATGCTCGAAGTAACAGCCATTTGCAAGAGGAAGTTTTGATCGGATGGATCCCATGGTAACATAGGAATAGTGTCTGCATTATGGAATGTGGATGTGGGCATGATAGGTTGCTGTAATGCCAGTTTATATGAAGGCTGTCTTGTGATTGGTGGGTGCTTACCACCTCTGCTCATGCCCCCAGTCGCCGACACTAGACTCGTCTGCTCTATATGCATTTGCTGAAACTGTTGATACATGGCGGATTGTTGCTTGTAAGAAGCCTGCTTTCTCTGCATCATACGATTATGATGCATTTGCCGCTGTAGTGACGGTTGCTGGCTCATCTGCTGTACACTGCTGCCCAACTGGCCAAATGGCTGAGTGGCTAAATGTACAAACGGTTGAGAGGGACCCGCCAGTGGGGCCAGTGAAGTGCTGGCTAGTGGAGTGCCAGTCAGTGTTTCATAGCATCGAAGAGCACCAAAAGGGGGCGACATCTCACTGACATCCTGACTAATGCCTAGGTGGCGATCCAACTGAATACTCTTTTTGATCTCGAGCATCCTGTGAGGGGGCAGGTCGATAGAACTCGTGGGCAGACTCATTCGCTTTCCCAGAGGGATTTTCATCGGCGGTTCTTCTGTCACTGAATTACCGCCATTCTCTTGGCCATAGTCTTCCGCCAGTTGATTTTGCTTGCAGCCTATGTCCAGCATACCGCCAGCTTTCATGCCTTCTCGCAGTTTCTGCTTGAAAGCGACCACGTCCTGGCAGACTAGACCGTCTGAGGCGCGTCGACCCTCTCTAAAGTTGATAGGCGATCTCGTGTTGCGCTGCGCACTTCGCTCACTGCTACTTGAGCCATGAGATTGTGCTGTTTGGCCAGCCTCGCTTTGGTTATAATGCTGTCTGTACATGCCTTGATTACTATACATTGGGTTTAGAGATAAGAGTTCCTTACTGTCGGATAAATCCAGATTAGATTCTATGCTGGTAGCCTCAGACGGTAGCCCCATGCCATGCCCGCTGTCCATACTGGTACCGCCGAAATTACTGAGCGCCCCTTCTTCACAACCGGGTATGCCTGTCATGGCAGTGAGAGTGTGTCTGCGAGCAAGTGGTGGTTTACTAGGCGCCGGGTCTGGCATATCAATGTCCATCTCGAGGCCGGACTCTGCTGACACGGAGCAGGCCGAGTCACTGCTCATCATACAGTTAACTGACTGGTGATGGTCAGTTAGCTGCAGGTGTTGTGCCGGTTCTGCCAGCTGCATATGATGGGCATGCGCATGTTGAGCCTGCTGCAGGAACTTAGAGTGGTTAAGGGCGTTGTCAGCGACAGTGCTCGGCCGACGCTGGTGATAGGACTGTTTTTCTATCGGGAAGCTGCTCCTGTGCAGTCGCATTCTGTCCAGTAATAAGTGATAGATCGCAGTGTAATGGTTGTAGCAGTCTTTCTTGAGAGCCTGAAATAACAGGAGCCTATTAAACAAGACGTATATCAGGATCATAAAAGTGGAGGCCGAGAGAGTATCAAACAAAAACAGATGTAAATGTAATGTGTAGCCCTGTAAAAGAAAATTATTGATTCCCGCATCGCATCGAAGCAATTAACATCTGTCACACATTGTACTTCATCTAGACAAGTTAACGGTTGCGATAGTTGCCCGATTTAGCGCTCTGACGTGCGAGGCGGTCACAGATAGCCTGCCTCTTACAGTAGCCCTGATTAGCACCACGCCAAGACTTAGCTGCTGCTATATTAAATGTTTGAAGATGTATTTTTGAAGTGCTTGTTCAGTTATTTTCGATTGCAATTTTCCCCTGAATCATATGACAAGTTAATGAAATTTGCAGGTACCGGGGAAGAGGCAGTGATTTGTAGCGAGAGGTGGGATTAGACGCGGGCCGGTCCGATAGAAACTGATTGATGAGGTGCTGTGGATGATTGATGGTCAGTCACAGAGCAGGATAGCGCCTCTCAGACAGGCCTAAATCTGAAGCGAACATTCTCTGGTAATGCGTCAACTCGGTTACAAAAGGAGGAAAGGGCCTAATCGCTGGTACCGCAAAGTACTAACAGAGGATAAGCCCCATTTACGTCAGGTAACAGTGGTTTATGGTCGTCATGTATCACCTGGTCTAAAGATAGAGCCCAATGGACACCAAAGAGGAAACCGAGCAGTTGGGGATCAGAGTTAGCTGGGGTGAGAGCGGAAGGCGCGTGTAGCTCAAACACGCAACCACTTTCATAGGTTTTGTGTATCTCTGTCTCGTTACGTTGGCTTTAGCGACTCCGACTTCTATTCAAATTGTCGTGAACAGTAGTGATATTTGAGAAGATTGGAGGCACAGCTGACCAGTGGAACCTTGATTAGTGTATCCGGGTCATGATTGTGCATGAATGGAAAACACTTGTAAAGGGTTAAAATTTGTGACTGCGGGAACACTACCCACTCAGATGCTGATTCTGCAGTAAGGAGGGGAACCGAGGTGAGGCAATACATCGAATTCTGCTTAGTGAGGTCTATCTAATAAAAACTGCACCACTGCTGCGCTGGCATTTCTGTGAACCTATGGCACAACATCCCACATCATCTCGAAATAGAATGCAGCACTGAGCATTACTGCCGTTTGCAAAGCTGGCTTGGCAATGATTATTAGTTTTGATTACCATGAACCAGCAGCGCAATCCGAGATAATTGTTGCCAATTCCATTCAGCTGAGAGCGGAAATTTTTTTACCATGCCCTGGTCGCACCTAGTTTTATTTTATAAGCCAATTGGAACTGGCTGGTAGCTCCGCAGCAAAGTTTAGAATAGCAGTTAATGCTCAATAACAGCTTCAGGGGGATTGTTAATGATTTGCTGTCGTCATTCGTAATTATCTCACTCATTTTGTGTGGGCCCGCAGAAAACTTGTTACGTACTAATAAACAGCAGGCCACCAGACAATCGCCAATAATCCTTGGGAGCGTTGAGCGAGGGGGCAGCAGCGATGACCGGTCATGAGTGAACGTACACTTACCTCTATGGTCTTATTTCTATCCAGTTTGATTTGCTTCTCCATCAGATCCAGCACCTGCTCGCTGTATTCTGGACATGGCGACAGTCGTTCGCTGCCATACGGTAGAATAGGCTTTGTCTGTCCATCCGCCGTCATCCATCGATGTTTCTTTATCTGGTTCATCGTATACCGTCTTTCCGGATCGACAGCCAGCATACGGCGTAACAGGCTCTCACAGTCTATGAGAAAGCAGGCGCGTATAAAACATTGCTGGCAGAACTATAAAACAGCCTGTCATGGTACTCATGGTACTGGAGAGCAGTAAATTCAATGCAAAAAAGTGTTTTGACGTAGGAGGTGTATACCATGTAGTAGGATTATTGAAAAGCACCCTCTCATGCAATAACAACAGTTGTGAATTATTACAGGCATATTAGAGCACAATTCCTTCATTGTGCGGGTCTGGCGTTGGTTTTCTAGTCATCCGGAACGAGGGAATAGAGATTAGGCAATCACGTTTTTCAGCCAAGCGGATTTGATCTTACGAGATATTTGCTAGCAGGAAATGGTGGATAATCCCGCTTACGGTGTGCCAACCACTTTCAAGGCAATAAATACACAGGAGCTCTGGACAGCTAGCCCACTCGTTTGGTACCCTATGGGCAGATGGCTACTTATAAATTCGCACTTGTGGTGGCGAGTGGTTTACTGTTTTGATGAACAGGAAGATTATGGGAAAAATAGATCACGAGAATTGTATTGAAAACAGCCTGAACAGATGGCGATTTTATTAGCTCCCAATAAGCAGACATATCCATTTTATTGGCTTCAGTTTGACGTCATAGTACTGACTGTACCACTCAAAGACAGAAGTTTTAGCCCATAATGCTAATTTATCATACATGTCCTAAGGGAAAAGCTATACAAGCTGTGTCAATGTGATGGATGAACTACACGACACGACATACGGAACAGCCTCAGGATGTAGGTTCCACTTAACGCTCAAATCGTTGATCGGTGCACCCCACTCTATGCGGACGCAAGTTTTCCGTAAATTGCGATGATGTGTAGTGAAGGGTGTTCCAGATCAATAAAGACGTTAATCACTGATTAGCGAGTTAATTCCCGATGCAGGGGAAGGCCATGGGTGGCTCAGCGACGTAAATGGCATCAGGGAATTAGGGATGTTACGGCTCGCTTCTCCTAAATGTGACCGCGCCTCTCTCTCTTATTACCAACCAGCGTGGTAAGCCTACCATACCTTCCGACATCCAGAATGGAACACGAAACACTCCTTTAACGACCGAGTTGCGTAGTTCTCTCAGATTGTCTCCATAGAAAGGGTAGCCACCGCCCACCAGAACATAGAGTACTACCCCCAAACTCTGCAAATATGGTCATTGTTATAGACTGAGGTGTAATGTAGGCATGACACCCTACAGCGCAATGCTGTACAAATTTATTGCTGTTGGTACTATCCAAGCGAGCCCTTACCCAGACATCCACTTCAGGTCCGTAGTAGCTTTTTCCTTCAAACAGTTCTGGGGCAGCATATGGGGGCGAACCACAGAAAGTAGACAGCTGTTCTCCTTTGGAGAAATAGTTACTGAAACCAAAATCTGCAAGCCAAAAGCGGGACATTGAGCAATCCTGACTGTTGATGCGGGATACAGATGGGGAAATGTTCACACTCTCTAAGCCGATGACGTCAACATACGCTTATTTGTGAGAAAAGGTGGCAAAGAAATCAATACTGTTACAGGTTCTAACTATGTTTAAAAGTGGGAGTATTCTGCGTCTGATCAGCGACAGTGATCACATGGGAATGCGTGCAGCACACGATTGGCAATTATATGTGCGTCAATCCATCCGCACACATACACTCCATATATAAGCCCAAAGTCCCACAGGTATACTTCCAAAAAACCAATCGAAACAAAACATTTATCATTCATGTTCCTGTTTGCGCTGCACATACCTGCAATCTTTATATTACCGTTGCCATCTAACAAGAGATTTTCTGCCTGAAAAAGAAACGGAGATTTTTGATACCAAGCGCGTACAAAGAAAACCATGATACAATCAGACCGTTTGTGAAGAAGCGAGGCAAAAACCTGTTGTGTAACTGAGAATGGATGATGTTTGTTTTGCTATGTTTTGGCCAAATGTGACCAGCAGCTTGAAAACAGGTATGTAGCTGATTATGTTTCTGTGAAAGCAAAGCCGTGTTTTCACACACGCAGTTGTTCTCGAATCCATATGTTAACACAAACATGTGAGCTGGCAGGAGCTAGGATGGCGCCATTTTAGATATCAACGGTCGCCATCGGTCCCATTGGCTGACAACACAAGCAAACGGTAAAACGTCCAAACCGGGTCAATTATTAGACCTACAAACCCTCCAAGACTAAATCTCAGCACAATCAAGGGATTCACTGTTCCTGTATTAACTGTGTACACAAGCAAGCCAGGAATCTTCCCAGCTCACATTTCGATGGGTATTGTCACTGTGGATACCTTGAGATCACGATGGACGACTCTGTTATTATGACAATAGTCAACAGCAGAAAGAATCTGCCAAAACTTTTTTCTGGCCTCCAGCTCTGGCAGCTTACCACACTTGACTATGTGATCTGTAAACAAAGGAACTCCTGTCTAGCGCCGATGGTCTAAACACAGATGTCAGACATTCAGGCAAGTTTATTGATACGGAGGGGGGGAGACTACACATTATCGGAGTACGTACCAAAAATTTCCCCATCAGAGGCATATTCAGTGACTAAATAGAGCATGTTCTCCGTCTCCATAACCTACAAAGATGTATCACCTGTTAGATTACAGGCTAGGATGACCAAGCAATGTAAAGTCAGACACGGGTTTCCGGTTCCAGTGATGATATAAGGGCTCGTATGCATCTCTATGAACCATCCAGGGCTATTTTTGCGGAATAATTATTATGATTAGCGGGTGTACGAGAAGGTGGTCGTCACAATGAAGACACTGTTTTAGCTTGCTCGGTACAGATACAGACCTGATAGAGTTTTATGATGTGCGGATGATTCAGTAACTTCATAATCTGTATTTCTCTATTGATCTTCTCCAAGTTGGCAGCATCTAGTTTTGTCTTGTCAATTATTTTCATTGCCACCTGAAACCGGAAGAATCTTATACGCCAAATGGTACAATTGCTTTCCATAGCAAATCTGCCAAAACCTCTAAAACTGCACCGTACAAAATTTCATTTATAAATGGACTGGATTGATGCATTATGGTTAATCTCTTTGGATGATTAGCCAAATTGCTCAATTTAAATGCGCCGTTCAGAATCATTATGAGTCACTGTGAAAGTTGCCGAAATTGTCAGTCAGCGTTGCACACAGGGCGCTGTACAAATTTGCGAGCATGTCACTGTCAGCTATCTTTTTTAGATGGGAGACTTTATTAGTAAGATTGCGTAAGCCAAAAGTATCACTAGCCCAGATGCCTAGTCAGGGGTTAATTTTTTGGAACGAGATACAATGATTTATTGTCTTATTAAAAAGATTTACAAGTGTTCGATGGGTAATAACTAAGTATCATCGCCATTTGTTTCACGGCTTAAACTGTGCTTGTCACTCCGGAGTTTGTGACTGGGAAAAAGTTCATGATATAACGACAGATGACTGGTATTGGTAGAGTGAGTCATGATTAAGTAACCATAAATATCCATCTCATCATTTTGGAGGTGGTGACTGACTTACACTTACAGTTACAGGTTGAACCAATACCGATGGCCAAGTATTTTATTTATTTATAGTTGTAAATGTAATGTGACTGGCAAAAATGGGATTGGTGACTGGTGAGTCGCTGTTATTGTTAGTGTAACTGTGACTCATTCATTGACGAGAGAATATCCAACACACTCACACTGATACTTGTTCTTCACACTGATACTTGTTCTCTGCAAGTCTTTCGCTCTATCCAATTCGATTCATTCAGAGTTCAGTCAGTCTCAGTTAGTTACTCTGAGTATGACTGTGAGTGACTCAAGAAGTGACTGACTGACTCTTACTCAACTTTGAAGCTTCACTCAGTCAACTCAAAGTGACTGCTGACTGACTGAGTCACACTGCCAATCAGCCACTGAGCCAGACTCCAGAGGATCAGACTGAGAGTGAGAGTGAGACTGAGCCTCAGCGTCACACCCACACGCCACCGAGATCATATACTAGAGATCATGTGTTGGTTCTTAAGCTGACGTATCGACGCTGACACTACTGACAGGGCCCAAAAAAGATGATGTACTTACCTCTGATTTGGTGTTCATATGTCTGGCAAGTCGGACTGTAGCAAAGTTTCCCACACCAATCACTTTTCCCACATCGTAAAGTCCTACTCGCATGGTGGAGTTTTTCCGATTGGCCATTATGACCATGGTTTCACCCTTTAGAGATCGAATCCAGTGGTATCCGCTACTATGAGTTTAAATAATCCTTTGGTAGTATAACAGAGTATAGAGAGGTTCCATGACCGGAGCGAGGGTCCAATTTTGCGAGAGTTTTCCGGCGCAACCTCTGACACAGTCAGCAACACGGCGTAGTACGACCCATTTCTATTCTACTGAGTGAATCCTCTTGGCCTGCGTCAGTCTGACGTCACTGGATCGACTGGAATGTAGTGCTGTGATTGGTCGCAATTCCTTTGACGCAAATGTAATTGTACTGCAGAGCCTTTTTAGAGCCTTGAATGCTATGTTCAACCGAGCAGACCAGTGGGATGACGCTGCTTCTGCCAGAGTTGTGCTTTGGTTTTGGTCAGCAATGTAATAAATGTAGCCACACATCAAACACTGGCCTATAGAGCCATAAACTATAGTTTGAACAGCCACAATTATAAGGCAGGAAATTGATTTCAAAGTTCGTGCAACTCCAAATGGCAGGTTTGGGTTTTACTTTTTGTTATTCTGAATAATCATATCCATAATAGACATTCTTTAAATTCTCTATTTAAATCTATGAAATGCGGAAGCCAATATGTTGGATTGTCCGTGATTATAACTACACAGTGGTAACCTAGTACCATATCCAATCCACGGATAAAGTTGAATACGATGGTGCAGCCTCTATGGATGAGAGGTCTCTACACAAGAGCAGAAGATACATATCCCAGAGTTCACCACGAAACTGGAAAGGACTCAGAAGACATATTCACCAAATTCACCGACTCATATCCTGGATACTGTATATAGTCAGATTTTAGAAGACCATACAACCTGCACGGATCAAGCAACTGGGGCATGAGAGAATGCTGACAGGGAAAGAATTGTGGCTGCAACGTGATGCAGACAAGGTCAATTGACACCAAACTTGACCTCTCATGTTAATTATATATATATATACATATATTATATATATATATTATATATATAAACATACAAAAATGACTATGAAGCTAGCAAATATGTTTTACAATCAACAATCACCAACTCCCTGCACGTGACTCTTGCATAGAT
>Ga0224511_10003158_pt1 | contig 11667 bp, 7 predicted proteins | sample SF_May12_sed_USG_2_FD_169988 | JGI IMG/M metagenome (GOLD analysis project Ga0224511, IMG submission 169988) | Sediment microbial communities from San Francisco Bay, California, United States - SF_May12_sed_USGS_8_1 | ecosystem: Environmental > Aquatic > Marine > Sediment | place: USA...
GCTTACCTAGTCAACATTGCGCAGAGACACTCAGGTCATACTGACATCACAATCCTGCATACACCTGTTTACCTGTTGCTCTGCATACACCCGGTTAACCTACCTTTAATTCAGCTGCTCATTGTATTGTAGAAATTCCAAGTGAAAGCCTGGCCGAAGGAGGACACAGGAAAATTCTACAGTGGTGATTCTTACATCATCCTCAATGTAAGCTCTTTCCCTGAACGTCACAACAGTCTTATAAGAAATCCTTTGTCGCAATGAGACCGATTCACCATTTCAACACCTTAACAGTATTATTTTAGAATGCTGCAAATTTTGTAGACCTACAAACCGGACCCAGACAGCGATGCTCTTGCGTGGGACGTTCACTTTTGGATCGGCCGTCACAGCACTCAGGTAATCCACTGTTTACTCTTGCCATCTTACAGGGAATCGGTACTAGTGTTCAAATATTGACCCGTGGGTTGGAAAGTGACTCACTCTTGTGATATGTATGTGGGTGTGTGTATGACCAGTTTTTGCTGTTGCTAAGGTCTCTGGAATGTGTGACTAGATTTAGACACCCTTTATCATTTGTCTGTGGTAGTAAACCTTTGCATTTTGTGAACTAGGCTATTCCTTAAGACTTCCTTGTTGTAAATGCAAGCATTGCTGTTGTTTTCGCCGGACTTTTCATCTGTTTCCCATTCCATGATATGAATACGCAGAGTTAAGTATCCCCTATGCATCACTTGTATAGGATGAGTATGGAACCGCGGCTTACAAGACTGTGGAGTTGGACACCTTCCTGAATGATGGCCCAGTACAGCATAGAGAAGTGATGGGAAATGAATCCAATCTTTTCAAGTCATACTTTGATTGCATGAAGTAAGTGTATTCAGTTCCCCCATTGTCATTGACCTCATCGATTCAAGCTCACTCAGATAAGCTATGCATGTCTCATCGTGATATGATTGATTACTTTTGTATCAACGCTAAAGTAGCTGTTGAATTGAAGCTTATCTGTGACACTGTTCATACCCGGTGGGTGGCTAGTTTGTCTCCATATAAGGAGAACACATTTGCGGAGGAGCTCACGCGGAACAATATAATGGCTAGCTTTACTGAGTTATGTTACTTATGAAAGGCTATCATTGACACTAGCAATCGCTGGGTGACTGCTTACTATTTGAATAGATAGCTGCGGTAGTCGGACCGCATTGAACAGTATCATGGTTACAGAGAACATAGTGAAAGCTCAATGCAATTTCCCAATTCAGAGAAACCCTAACAGACTACTAAACTTCATCCCTTTGATAACATTCTATGAAGGGATGAAATGAATGGAGGGATCATTGAGGTGTTCCTTTTACAATGCGTCTTGTCTTGTATTTGCAGCTACATGGAGGGTGGCTGTGCCACTGGTTTCCGCCATGTTGAGCCAACCAAGTATGAGCCACGCCTGTTCCTGGTGAAGAAGAAGGGCAGAAGAGTCACCGTCACCCAGATCCCAATGCGACGAAGCCTCATCAACTCTGGTGATGTCTTTATCATGGATCTCGGTCTACAGATTTACCAGTTCAACGGCAGCTCCAGCAGCAAGGCAAGGCTGGTTTCTAAATGCATTCTATTGCGATCATCTCCTAGCTATTTGCGCTCTGCGTATTTTGTTTCGAGTCTGTTTCGGTGAAGTAGTTGGTGGGACTGTGGATTATGTATAAATGGAGATAATTGATACTCTCTCCCCGTTGGTAATTATAAGTTTCTTCCGTAACTATAGGATGAGAAGTACTCGGCCGCAGCATTCTGTCAACAGCTGGAGAGTGAGAGAGGCAGAGCCAAGACCGACGTTCTCGAGGAGCACGAAGTGTACGACTCTCATCCTTTCTACGAGAAGCTGACTATTGAGGAGGGTGATTATGATCTGCAGCAGGTCGATGCTTCTGGCAATCCTAAGAAACTCTTCAGGTTGGTATACACACAGCAGAGCTAGCTTATCCGTTCACTCTGTATATAATATCTGGTGTTATGGTGAGGAATCTCGAACTGGAAGGGATTACTAATGGGTGCTCCAGACTTGATATTGAAATTGATTTGTTTAGGGATTCAGGCTTCTATGCGTTTATGCAAGTTTAGGCTGCGGAATAATAATACCTTGATGCACTCGGTCTTTAATTACCTATTAGTAGTAGTAAACCCACAGCTTCTCTATATTATTGAGTTCTATATTTTCCATGATATCGGTCAGTCTGTATATGTGTGTATGGCGTCCAGCCGACCTACATACCTAAGGTAATCTTTTACAGACTTTCCGATGCATCAGGAAGCATGAACTTTGAGCTTGTCGCTGAAGGAGATATCAACAAGGACATGCTGGACTCCAATGTGAGCTTCTCATTCATTCAGTTTATCTCCGATGCGCCGGGATTGTCATTGACTAGCACTCCCATCATAGAGTTCTATGCATTCCATACGTACTAATCACATCCAGCCCCTGGTAGCTTGTGTCAATGCCATTATAGGCTCTGTACAGCCTGTCATGGCTCGTGTCAGAATAATTAGCACTCCCTCAGGTGATGCAAAGCAGATCTCTAGTTAGATCGCCGGTGGTGACCTGTTTTCTCTCGTGTGTTTTAGGATGCGTTCATCATTGATTCTGGAAATGATATTATCGTCTGGGTCGGCAAGGACGCGTCTGCCAGTGAGAAGAAGATGGGATTGCAGTACGCTCATGTAAGCTCTTTGGTTGCTTTGATGCCTAGCATGCCTGTAGCTGCATTTTGTCTCGCTATCCTAGTAGGATAATAACAAATCAATTTTATTAACTTTGCCATTTCACACCGCTGTTCTAGCAGTTTCTAGTTTACTATGCGCTCTGCTCTGTCCCCTACCCCTAGAGTAAACCCGGATGTTTTGTTACCCTTGTATTGAACTGCTGCTGTTGGTTGTCATTTTGGTCTCAGGACTGAGGTGAGTCTGGGTGCAGCTGAGCACATCCCTGACCCACTTTAGTTGGGTTACCCCGTACCATGTGATGTCCCCGCTCCGTGACACATGCCTACTCAATAGGAGTTGGATGATTGCTGCCCATGTTTGACACAATCAATCACTTCTTGGCACTGCTACACTGTAACCTAAGGAATCGCTGGCAGACTGCATAGTTCGAGCTCAGACTTTGTCTGTATAACCAGCCACTGGTCTGCCAGCGGTCAGTAGTATCACCCAACATTCTTTCTACACAGAACTTCCTGCTCAGTGATCCAAGCAGGGCTCTCGCTCCACTCACATCTGTAAGGGAAGGCCAAAGATGTCTGGCGCTGGAGAAAGCTTTCGCTTAGATCAAAATGCATCCCACTACCACAGTATAGAATGCATAACGTATGTGTTTACAATAACACTTCCCAATGTCGCCGTGCCATAATCAACAAACCTTCGGGGTCACCTAGCCAGGTCACCTGGCTTTCCGGTGGCTTTCCGATCTAAATGTTTACTTTCACCCGCCTCACACCAGAAAGCTTTAGTCATCCGCCCAGTGGCACCGGTTTGCTGAGTATGACACAGTGTACACTAACATATATGTGACATTCTAACCATTCCGTTACTTATGTTTACCCTGTGAGTCCGTAGCACTGTCACCCCAGAATGTGCTTGCCTTCTTTGCTTTATTCTCTTCTTCTTTAGTCGCTCTTTACTTGGCTTTGTCCATAGTTAAATTCAGCCATTTTTAATGCTTCAATGTGCACTAATTCTCTCTATATGATTTATAAACTTGTTATAACTCATTACGTAAGTGCTAGGTTTCCTCTTGCAGGAATCTGCTAGCATTGAAATCTGCTATAATGTAGGTCCAGTCTGATTTTCATCGAAGACGTTAGACCAGTGTTGTGTCATGCGGATCAACACCTACATGAAATATGGATTCCATTTATTCATACTTTACCCATAAGGCCATACATTCTACATTGGTCTCAATATATTATCAAGGGCAAATAACTCCGAGCAGGCAGTGCTGAATGAAATGATTATTTTGTAGACGTATTGTCAGGGTGCAGCCAACCCGCTTGCCTCCATCACCGTACAGTCTGAAGGACAGAGATCTGCTATGTTTGATGAGATCATGCAGTAGTTATTCAATCTTCTGCGAAGTCACTATGCTTTGAGGTCACCCCATATTTTTAGACAGCATTCCTTAAGCTAAATCTGTAACAATCTTATCAGCAGTGTAGAAATAAAAGAAGCAATGTTCTCTGTGTTTCTGAGAAGTCTAACTCGCTTTATCGATTGTTATAGTTACCATTTTCTTGTTTTACAACTCGGTATAATAAAAAAGGTAGAAAACCCAAAACTCTATAGCCTTTCACTTTCTGGCACGATTGACAGTACTAGTTAGCTAGCTTGAGTCAGATACACTGAATGAGTTCCATATATGGAATTAAAGTTCAATGCAATCCATAGAAATTAATCGGTGTGTGGGCATCAAAGTAGACGGTCACCTTATATGGAGCACTGCATGCATGGGAAGACAATACCTCCAACCAATCAAAAATTTTATGCAAATTTCCTCAGTAGTAGTTCAAATGAACCGTATCCACTAATCCACCATATCTCTGGTTTACAACTCAACAGAGAATTAAAAATGTCATGTTTATGATGGCAATGACTTCATGGAAGTCTTAATATTATAACAGAAAAATAATACTTTAAAAATATCTCATTGTTATTTATTCTCTTTGTTTTTGGCGGTTTTTGCAGAGTGTAATACACCCACCAGAAGTGCAACCACAGTGAAACCCTGCGCAAGAACCCTCAGTCTCATCATTCGTTGTGACATTACTCTGTTTCCTTGCTTCATCATGTACATTCCATAAGTAAGAGCGCCTGTCGTCAAAGCACATCCTAAAACCAAGATGACAGTATGCTCATGTGGAAGAGGGATTTCAACAAAATCTAACAAACTCGCCATTCACGAATCTCCTTAGATTGGTAGCATCGCAAAAGAAGAGATAGATCATCTGTTGCTCTATTGGGTCTGGGTGGTGTAGTGGAAGAGTTTCCTGCGCGATCAAATTTTCCCCCAGGGATTGTGAGTTGAAACCCCGCTCGGGTCGAGGAATGTTTTTAGTACCTCAAGTTCCCCTTGCCACGGCGGGTGCCCTCCCCGGATAACTCTATGCACATAGGTTTCATTCACAAATACAGCCTAAAAGTAGATTAGGACCCTGGCAGTATGGTTAGTAACTACATGTACTTGCAATGATAACCCAACTACCAGTTAGTACTCAGCCACAACCCAGCAGTAGCAATTTGGACGATTAGTTCTGTTGCTATAAGGCCGGTGAGTAACTAGTCACTACTGCTACTTAGTACTATTAATAGTACTACTATGGAGATATTAACTACTAAACATTGCTACCAAGCATTGTCGATTGTGTAACAATAAGTATATAAGGTAACATCAACTGTGTTACTCACTAACTCATAACAAATTGAAACAAAAACTAAACAGCATGCACACATTGCACAGCAGTGATCATGTACCACTACACAGCACACCCATAAAATGAGTACTGGCTTGGTACTCACGTCAAGTATATGTTATTTGGAAGTGAGTTATCATTCAACTAGTTAACATAGTCGCAGACTGGGAGCAGTTAGATTCATTCAATACACGCACGCATGCACACAAACATACAAAACACAGTCAAAATCATTCAATTCAAAATCAAATGATTACCTATGGGGACTAATGGGTGTTCTTTGATTTTCCTGGCAAACTTTTCACTTGCAGTTTCATCTTGCATCAGATTTTGTCGCATCTCTAGAGGTGGAGGCAGATACATGAAGTTTTCTTTGCCATTATCCTTGGACATTTTTGCTCGGAAAAACTGCAAAATCTGAAGTTCAGAAAGAAATTGGAAAATCAGAAACCAACTCTCACTCTGCTCATGCCAGTTATACAAGGATCAGAGTTGGTTGTAGCGACTCCGTTTGTGGCATGTGTTCATGGTGACTGTTTCCGGTTGAGTCGGCTTTTCCGTTTAGTTTACTAATAGTTGGTTATTTTTTACTCAGAAGCACTGCTTGTTTTTTTATCCAGTGCAATGGAAGGCGTATTTAGCCGCCTCAGAACATTTGATGCCTATCCAAAGACTCTAGAGGACTTCAGGACAAAGACTTACGGTGGTGCCATCAGTAAGTTTTGATTTTGATGGATATAATTATTAATAATATTATTTATATTGATTATTTATTATAATAATTTGATTCATCCAGATCCACCAACTCAACACTCTGTCACCCCAGACCCAGTCACCACTCACCACTGTCACTCAGCGTCATTGTCAGTTTCAATTCAATTCGATATCATTGTCATGCTCATGGTCATTCTCATTCTGTCAACAGTCAATCACCTGGTCACCATGTTCACTATATCTAACTCTGTCAGTCTATGTCTGTCTTACTCTTAGTCTTACTATTACTATTACTATATGTCAGTCAATGTCATTCTGAAAGTCACTCATTCATCTCCTGATGAAACTGAGTGATTACTTGTTTAGTCGCTATATTATATTGATATAAGCGAGTGACTAGACACCAGACTAGGATTGCTCCCAGTCCCTGGTAGTGAGCTAGCTAGCCCTAGTCCATAAACTGGATTAGAGCCTCATCAAATACTGTTGCTTAATAGTAGACTAGGAGTATCCCCGAGGACTGGTAATAAATGCTGTATTTCCTTCCTCTTAAATAATCTATTCGACTTTCCCTCATTTCAATGACCAAATTACTCACTAAGGAACAAATTAACTGCTCTAAAAACTAAAATACGAATGTATTGTAATCTGCGCGAAGATTCGATGTAACAGGCGTAGAATGTCCTACAGCTTCAACACACAAAGGGCATCTGCATTAATTTTCCACCACAGCGAGAAGTTAATACCATATTGAACTGTGGATTGGTCTGTATTTGAGCTTGGTAGCCAATTCCATCCTTTACATAGTAACCGTTGGCTCTTTGCCCTCTTTGGGGATGAACGGGTTCCTAGTTATAAAAACATCCTTGATAGCATTGAAATGACTACTAAGAAGTAGTAGGGTTGCTTCTACTTCTATGTTCGCATAATACGCAGTGGGTGCCTTACCCTCCCCTGGTCACAAATAGAGCCTTGAGCGCCGAACATAAGTTTCCTCAATTATAACGTATGACAATAAAAATTATAATAATAATGATAATAATAATAAAAATATGTTAAATGTGCTCTTATCTGGGAAACCCTTATCTGGGAAACCCTTAGATCATGCATCTATGTTTCAGTCACAATCATCAGTGGAATAATCATGATGATCCTGTTCATGTCTGAGCTGAATTATTACATGTCAACCCAAGTTGATCAGGAGCTCATCGTAGACACAATAAGAGGGACTAAAATGAAGATCTTTGTGGATATTACTTTTCCCAGGATCGGCTGCCCTTGTAAGTTAGTCACTGACTAGATACCAGGATAGTGGACAGTGGTAGGATCTGTACTGCTCATATAGCTATGGTCCCAGTCTGAGCAAACCTCAAATGGGATGGTTTATTATGGCCAGTTCCTGATGAAATTTTTGCCAAACATGGCTGAGAAGCTGGGATTGCGCCCCCTTACAACGTAGCTGTACAATTTTTTCTGATCTTGCTTGATGTGATAGTTGCACATCGTTATGAGACGACGCGAAATAGTGAAAATCCTCCGTTAATTGTGAAATGATCAGTTTTTGATCCAGTTCATAAATTCGTAAATGCTCATAATTGTAGATAAAAGGTAGTAAATGTTTCACACAACTTTGTTGCACCTCAATAAACATGCGACTCATAATGAAACCCCTAGAGAGCTCCGTCACATAGATTGAGCGCTTAGGTATTAAAACATGATGACTCTACGCACCCAAGTCACTGTGTGCTTCATTCATAGAGTTATTCTCCCTCTATAGAATAAATCTAAGTCTATGTGTTGGTTTCAGTGCTTAGTATAGATGCCATGGATGTCTCAGGGGAAGCCCAACTAGATGTTATCTCTAATGTCTTCAAGCAGAGGTTAAACCTGGATGGATCTGTCCATGAAGAACAAGCTGAACGGCATGGTTAGTACTAGTGTGAACTATTAGCATTGGCCCTACATGGGCATGTATGTTGTAGTATGGTTGTTCCCATAGTCCATAATGGCCATGAGTAACTGTTAGAGAGCCAATCTGTACTGGCGATGGTGTAACTGAGGCACCACTCTTCTTCTGCCACCACCTTCACCTTCGCCTTTTCCATCTACGAGGAGTGTTAGGTACCCATTTATTGCTGGGTAAACAGAGTTTTTTTGAAAAATCCTGTGCACAAGATTTGTTTTGAATCTGGAACCTTCGGCGCCAATGGCGGGCTCTCGAGCCACTCAGCCATGATATCCACACGATTATAGTACGGTATCCACACAGTTGTAGTGCCGTATCCACACAGGTGTAGTGCCGTATCCACACAGGTGTAGTACGGTATCCACACAGTTGTAGTGCCGTATCCACACAGGTGTAGTACGGTATCCACACAGTTGTAGTGCCGTATCCACACAGGTGTAGTATGGTATCCACACAGTTGTAGTATGGTATCCACACAGTTGTAGTACGGTATCCACACAGTTGTAGTATGGTATCTACACAGTTGTAGTACGGTATCCACACAGTTGTAGTATGGTATCCACACAGTTGTAGTATGGTATCCACACAGTTGTAGTACGGTATCCCCACACAGTTGTAGTATGGTATCCACACAGTTGTAGTATGGTATCCACACAGTTGTAGTATGGTATCCACACAGTTGTAGTATGGTATCTACACAGTTGTAGTACTGTACTTATAGTACGGTATCCCTGTTTTTCTTCCAGAGATGGGTGACAAAACTGGTGAGCTCGTTGAAGCGGTGAATAAAACTAAAACACTGGACCCAAATAGATGTGAAAGCTGCTATGGTGCGGAAACCGAGGCTAAAAAGTAAGTGTTATGAAAGCATGCGATACTAAACTGGGCATGCGTGTACACCTACATGTTTATGTATATCACTTACATGTTTATGTATATCACTTACATGTTTATGTATATCACTTATATGTTTATGTATATACCTTTGATCATATTAAATACCGAGCACCATCGAAGACTACGTATGTACCTTACAAGAAATGGTTAGCTCTAGAGAGACTGTACTTATTGATGATGGTGATCATGGCACTTGGATATCTAATTGTCATGCATGTAGATGCTGCAACACGTGTAGTGACGTAAGAGAAGCGTACAGACTGAAGGGATGGGCATTCGTAGATGCCTCTACCATAGAACAATGCAAACGTGAAGGTTATAGTCAAGTAAGTCTTCTAAGTTCTAAATCTTCTATTCATTACGCTTGATTCACAGGCATGGCAAACATCAACCATGTAGGATGCATGCGTAGAAGGGAGAGGATAACTCTATACATCATCTATCTTGGAATAGGCCATGGGACAAAGCGCTATAGTCACTGAGTGAGCGCAAGGAATTAGACTTTGATTCAGAAAGATTAGATCGTGTTGTCCGATACTGACAGGCTCACATATGTTTATAGAAACTCGAGGAATCGTTAAATGAAGGATGCAGAGTTTATGGATTTTTACTCGTTAGCAAAGTTGCTGGCAATTTTCATATTGCTCCTGGTAAAAGCTATCAGCAGAGCCATGTGCATGGTAAGATAATTCCTTACTGCCGTATTTTGTGTGGCATGGGGCTCAGAGAATACGGCATCTTTTGAGTTTTTATACTTATGATAAATAATGACAAAATCACTTCGTTGCGAGATTGGTATAACCCACACACTGACAACCGAAGCCAACGAGTGAAGATCTGTTTGTTCCATTGTGTTGGAGTACAGAGGATGTTGGTATAGTGGTTGTGCATGTTGTATTGTTAGTGTGAGTGTAGTAAGTAGTGTAGTAAGTGTATTATGTATGTTGACAGAAGCCCACAGAGTGGTAACTTAATGCATGTTGCTAAAATCGCATTATACAATTAATTTAAAATGAGATATTGTTTTGGTAATTTGGTAATTGTTATGCTGTTGTTTGCAGTGCATGATCTCAATATGGGAGGAAGCGGCTCTCAGGTATGTAAAATTCTAGGAAAAATCAATCACTATTTACATCTTTTAACTTTTTCATTTAGCTATACATATATAATACTATGTATTGTAAAACTCAGTCTGTTTTTCAGTTCAACACTTCACACACTGTAACCCATATAGGATTCGGGGATGATTACCCCGGATTGGTCAATCCATTGGATTCAACAGTACAAATCGCTGAAAAACGTGAGTAAATCGAAACCTTTATTTACAAATAATATTACAATCTGCAAAAGTTGCACCGCATCTCAACACCTGATTCCAGTACCAACAGCCATAAATGTTCCAAAACTGCCACCTCCCTGTATCATCATTTTACCGACTGTTCTCACCAACTCTCTACCTCTCGCTCCATACCTAAAACAAATGTTCTAAAATGATGAATTTTCTAGCGTTGATACTGGCCAGCTCCATGCTAACTTATAACAGGGTGAAAAACTAGTATCTAACCCGGTTCCTTCACCATAATCAATTCTCAAGCACTGCCCAAGTGTAGGTGTAGCGTAGTGTAGTGTAGCTACTACATATGGATCAAACACACTCGGGGTCACATATATATTTAAAGGGTTCTGGGCCAAGCTTTATAAACAGCTCACCTGAGGGCGGTAAAGCCTCCAAACAAAGATCCCGAGACCATGCCTACGGTAAAACCCATCATAAAACCCATCTTCATCTTCTGAAAACAGGTGGGCTGTCCTCCGTGCTGTCCATAATGCTGAGGTGGTGGCACCATATTGCTCTGTTTTCTATAATGTCAATATCACTGAATGAACCTGGTGGAGATGTGCAATGGGCAGATGGTTTACACTGACATCATGATATGGTACAGGGGGACAAAACCTAATGTTATTCTTTTGATGCTGATTTATGAAACTAGAAGATGATGCGGTTGACTGACTACTATTATTTAGGCAGTGAATGAATGAGTGATGCCGCTAGGTAAAAATAATGTTTTTGAACGATAAAATTGAGACCAATTAGTCGCACTACTAATTGATTAATCAGATTATTGAGTCATCTTTATGACTCTTGGTGAATGTCGAACTCCTGTCAATAGACTGCCAACAGTCAACTTACTAAGTAGACCCTAAAGTAGAGAAGGGAATCACAGTTCAGTAGGTCACAGTCACACATCTGAATTCTATTCTAATTCTGGCTTTGTCGCTGCGTGACTAACTTAGCAGCATGACTGTGACACTGACAGCCAATCACACTGACAGCGACTGAGCTAGTGAGTGAATGGGTGACAGGGACTGACTGAGTGAATGACTGACCGTGACACTGACACCTACTCAACCAGTCAGAGTCACACTCACACTCACAGTGGAGTGAGTGTGTCACTGTGAGTGTGACACTGATTGACTGAGTCACTGACTGTGACTGTGAGTGTGTGACTGTGAGTGTGAGTCAGAGTGTGTCAGACTCAGTGTCACGCTCACAGTCACTCGCTCACTGGTCAATAACAATCAGTCAATCGAGTACACCGAAACTGGAAAAGAAGCAAGAACGAATGAATA
>Ga0224511_10003159_pt1 | contig 11667 bp, 6 predicted proteins | sample SF_May12_sed_USG_2_FD_169988 | JGI IMG/M metagenome (GOLD analysis project Ga0224511, IMG submission 169988) | Sediment microbial communities from San Francisco Bay, California, United States - SF_May12_sed_USGS_8_1 | ecosystem: Environmental > Aquatic > Marine > Sediment | place: USA...
ATTTGCATGAGGCGATTGGGAGTCATGCTAGCATATCAAGGAAAGAAACATTTATTGGCATCGACACTCGAGCCCACTATCCCTATTATAGATTGCAACTCCACTCTTTAACCAACTGGCCTAGCATCATAACATGGCCTCCTTATGCAGTATAACCTTATATATCAAAGGCGTCATTTACTCATTGTATCTCCCAGATTCGCCACCAATAGAAAAGAACTCTTGTCGGTCGACTATTGAAATCCTCAAGCAATGCTTTGGCCTCAGGTAGGGAGTCAGTACCATTTAAGAAGGATTATTTTGAAGTGTTCATCGCTGATAGCAGTTTTGCTATTAGTCTCAGCAAAGGCACTGGTAGGCATTCAGCCCACCACAAGCTGGCACTTTGAGTATATTCTGAGCTAACAAGAAAATAGTGGAAAGGCAGAGTCATAACTGGTGGAGTAAGTAGGCACATTCGGTGCCCCTGTACTCTCATTGATGCGGTAAGCGATTAGCATTTAGCTGCTGCCAATTTGAACCGCCTTAATCAGTTACACTATAACCCTTACCATAACTATTGAACGACTCGTCATTCTCCAGCAGAATTTTTCCAAGATACTGTATCCAATTACGATATAATAGCGATTGGTATTAAACCCTGAGATGATCATGCCATGTGCACCTATATTCACAGTGGTGGTTTTCAATGAGTTCAGTCATACCAATGGTGTATGAGCATCCATGCCATATTCGTCTAACACCGCCTCTGAATCAAGGTGCTGTTTCACTTTCAGGTCAACGTTTTTACATATTCAGCATGATTCAGACTGAATGCTTCCATCTTAAGGTTGTTACGTATTCAGAGTGATGAGGATACAATGTTTTAACTTTCCCTCTAAAGGGCTTGCGCATTAAGAGTGATGCAGACAGTATGTTTTGATTTTTCAAGGTTGTTGCGCCTTAAGCATGATGTATATGGAAAGTATTTCCGAGCTGCCACGGGGCTGGATGGTCGTTATCCTAAGGCCGGTTTCTGCTGCGCAGCTGTCAGTATATTCAAATCATATCAAATGGGTCATGGTGATGACAGTTGGCTCGCAGCATTTGCACAGGTAAAATTGAATGTTTGGAAAACCTATAACATTCATTACACGATCTGCTCAATTGGAAAACCCAATTAAATATATAGTTAATGGATGACAATTTTAGGAGGATGATGCAGCGACCTATGTCGACTCGCTTTCACATTTGTTCAGACCGACAATTGCGTTGTGCTGTCATTTTTTATATTAAAGATCCTGCACAAATTCACTCTCAGGGTTGTCTTCCCACCGTTTTTAATGGCTGGAGTCCATGCTCTAGAGATCCTGGGTGTCGGTCTCTCCACTGTGACTATGAGCTCCGCAAGTGGTTTCCAGCTTCTATTATTCCAACAAGCCTCAGGCTTGATTGTTCTACTGCATAGAATAATAAACAAAATTACTAAATAAAAAGTTGATACAGTATTAGCAATGGACCAATTATCACCGAACTCATGGAGTGAAGCATTGTCTTCCTGTTTCGTTTCCCAAAGTAGGCAAGAACTTTGACAAAAGAGGCTCCCCCAGAAAGAACCTAATCTTTTTCATTGGAACGAGGGCACAAGCAGAAGCCAGACCAAACTGTTCTCTGCGCTTCACGCCTATGTTTTTGGTGACTTAAAGAACCTTACTTCATTTAATCTGGTCAGAACTTGCTTCTTAGTCACCTGGGCTGATTGGTTTATACAACTACATCTTTTGGTTTGGTGAAAACTCCAGGTTATGAATTCCTTGCCGAAGGGGGAATTTGGTGTGCATCCTAGCGTTCCAGTGGCCACCGTTAACCTACTCAGGATATGAACCCACAATTTACTGCATGCAAATGTTAGGTTCTAAACATTAACCACCGCTGCTCCTATTTTTACAACTACATTCAGTATTCATTTTAGCAAACCAGTTGGTTGCTTGATTTCACCGGTGATCTGGATATTCTAAAATCCGACTTTCTCAAAGCAATTGATCAGCAGTTTCATGATTACTGCCCAACTGGACTCCCTACATGGCCTGGGATTGTGGCTGTAAGTATATATAAGCCTCCTGCATTTGCGCTGAAGTTATGGGATACATATCAATGCCCTCAGTATCGTACCTAACTCATTCAGTCAGTCCAATCATCAACTCACTGGATAGCTCAGTGGTGGGGAATGGAGCTTGCAACTGTAAGAGGCTGGGTTAAACTGAACACCCATTATAAGTATGAACTCTCCACAATAATCCTTGTTTAAAATTGAAGAAACAATAAGGTAGGGCATTGTCACTGACCCACTTGTGGTGTCCTTTGTTGTGCCATAATTGATGAAGAACAACTATCTAACCCACAACCTTTACCATAGATATGAGACCACTTATACATATTTTGTTACTGATAACTGAAACCGGAGAACAGCGCATTGCGCTGTCAAGCCACCTTATGATCTGTATATCAACCGGTGGATGGCTACCGCTAAATGCATGCTCTTGGTGGACATATATAGCTGAAGACTACCAACTTTAAGAAGGCTTTCCATTCTTCATTTTACTCTCAGTTCTCAACAGGTCATCATGAGTCAACCAACTTTATTGAGTTGTTTAGTACAGCACTTGCTTCGGAACGCACTCATCTGCTTCCCGGTTTTTCGGGCTGGGTTTACACCAAACACTTTTAGAAGCTGTTTCAGGCAATGGCAATATAATAAACTGGCTGAGGAAATTCTTCATGTGATTGTGTTTTTTAACAGTGTCCCCATGTCCCCTAGCACTCAAGGGCAGTGTATCTGATACCGGGATCAGAAGGGCATATGTAGTCTGGTGAATCTGAGGCCCAACAGTCCAGACACACATCTGGTAACAATGCAGTGTGGCTTCAGACGGGCACATTCCTACACACATTGAAAATATGCAGCAAAATAAGAGCGGCTTCAGAGACTTCGGAGAAGTTACAAACCTGGTGACCATGCATTGGGGGACTGTCACATGCTTGTCAGGCCATATTAATGCCTCTCATACTCTCACAAATCTTTCCAAATCACAGTCAGTGAGTCACACTCGCCTGACCATTGAACACACTTTGCTATTAACTTTTCCGGGCATTCCTCATTATTGATAATCATTGTGTCATTGTTCACTGTCAACTGCTGTTCCTTTGCATCTATTATTGACGAAGAAAACAGTTACCAACCTAGTCATGCACCCCACTGAAACTTTCTCATTGGTTTGCATGGGATGTCATCATCTTTCTATTATCCACCTGGTATAACGGGAAGACTGAGGAAACTATAGCTTCAATCCAATCAAGATTATAGCGATTTGGATTGGATTTGTTGTTACACCAGGCTGGACTACAGCGCGTCTGAAGCCACTCAGATTTTTGTCTGGTTTTCGCAGTAAGCTTCTAGTTTTCTGCTCAATATTCGACAGCGACAGCTTGCGCTGTGACTGCTCCTACGGCTCGCTTTAGACGGTTCACACTGGTTCACACTGTTTAGAGCAGTCTTTTGGTTTTCGAGGTAGAAATTTGTGCTGTACTTAATCCACGTACTACGAAGCCTCCGAATTTTTCTACAAATATGGTGTGCATTGGTAACTTTCCGGATGATGAAATCTCTTGGTTTATTAATAGGATTACAAGCATTCGCAGTCATTTCGGACTCATTTCGGTAACATACAGGAGTAATATGCAGAACGATAAACAGTATTCTGCAGATAATCTATACTTGGTTGGTAGAAGACAATTGCTCCCGGGGATCGGGTCTAAGCAAGGAAACTGATCGCACTTTCGGTTCAAACCAGTGTGAACCGCGCAAAGCCAGTGAATGCATACAAACTGTCTTTGGTACATAAGAGCAATGAACACACTAATAAGTAACCACAGGAATTTCATCGCCCTAGCCTTCAGGCATCATGAATGCCTGCCCGCGAAAGTGGTCAAGAAATATTGCTAGTTTGCTAGGTCAGCAGTTTTTCGTGCTCATCGTGTTTTATTGTCTAGGATAAATCTGATGCAACCTCTTGTCTTGTAAATTTTACAGCTACATGTATTTCTCTTAAACTATTGTTTTTAGTCAAGGTTTCAGCCTACTTGCCTGAAATTTTTCTAATATAAAAGCACATTTTAATATCCATCATACTTCTATAATACATGTTTTTTACTTGACAGGCTGTAATTTATTTTGTTCAGCTTAAGGAGCTGCTACATCGAGAAGACAAAATACGCCATTGGTGTTATAGGGACCTGAGCCAATGGTGTGCTGATTACTTCGAGGACAATGGCATTGACAAATGGATTAAAGAACAAGGCGGATGGGGGGTGAGTTATGAGAACCTTAAGGTTGGTTGTCAGTCTTACATGTGTCTAATAGGCCTTGTCAGCTGACAATACATTTGGAAAGCGTATATACTCTAAAAAGAAGAAGATGGCTTGAAGAAGTGGCACTGTCTAAACAATCTGTCTACTTTCCAATTAGTTGCCTAAATCTTATGAGTGGCTTCCATTTCTTGTTGTTTGTTCCATCATCTAATTAACTCCTTATGACCACAGTTTCTGCGCATAATGCATAGCATTTGTTCTCACAACATTCTTAGTGTTGGTAAGTACTGCCTGGGTTCTATCAGGTAGCGCATAGGATGATTCCTGACTGATGATTGTTTGATTCACATTGCAAATAGACAACTTGGGCTATGTGCTCAACCATTACTCCAGCGAAAATCCGTAACTGCTGTTACAAAGTCATTCGCGCCAACATGTACTGGTAATGATCTCTCTAGTGTATGGCAAAGTTGCTAGGTTAGATACCTGCTGCTCCCCTGTTATGGCTTAGCAATAAGCACCACAACAAGTGGGTCAGCACCGATTTTCCGAGTTGGGGGTCGGTTACCTGATGTCAGTTTGCACATCACCCACCAAAATTGGTTACTTTTCATGAAAAGGGAGAGGTGGATCTTTAAAGTACTTCTCAAGTTTTTGAATTGCCTTCATTTATTTATCTCTTTCTGGAGACCTGTTATACATCCACTGTTCTCACCTGTACAGGTGGAATGACAGCCCCCAAGTGCAGTGTATTGCGCAATCATATTCCGTACTGCTAAAATTTTCACACGAAACCTAATGTGCCTCGCCTCATCCAATGATGGACATATATGGAGCGTTTGGAATTTTGATCACAATTTTTAAATGGGCAGGCTGATTGAAAAAAAATGATTTCACAGGTATCATCGTGATCATGTAGACACCTTTCAGACAGTTTTCAGTGAAATCAGAAAGATAATTAAACTGCCTATAGTTGTCAATGTGGGGGATCCCACAATTAGTGAACTGAACTGCACATGCCAAATCACGAACCATAAACCCCATGAGGACATAAACAGTACCATACCGATACCATCACTGACTGCTCAATCGAGGTCCACACAGAACCTAAGTGTCACCTCAACAGTCGTGGAGTGAGTTTGACCCGTGGGACCTCCGTCATTTTCACTGTGGTGATCCGAATCAATGCTAGTTATTTGAAATGAGAGGCTTGCTAAATATCCATGCCAAAAAAACACCTAAAGGAGGCGAGAATTATATTTAAAAAATCCATTTTTTACCAATTGACCTATCGTGGCCCCTGTCAATGATCTAATCTGAATGTAACTGTTTGTCTTACCAATTGACCTATCGTGGCCCCTGTAAATGATCTAATCTGAATATAACTGTGGTCTCTCTACAGTTCTAGAAATGTCTACTGTCCATTTCAGGGTGGTTTCTGCAGGACGATTCTTATGGAAAGAAAGGAAGAAAGCGAGTATGAACGCCGCGATGTTTTACATACCTGTGATTTCCTTGTCCCTATGAGTAGAAATGATAGGAGCCTGCCACACTATCACAAACTTGTGAAGAACTCGCAGATAACATGCATTATGCTAAAAATCACATTGCGAACCCTTGGAATACATAAGAACCAGGGCATCAGAGTCAATTTTGAAATGAAAGCTGGACGGATTTTCCTGCGATCAGTGGCTAGTTGAGTCTCACTATTAGCAAAATCCCCACGCATGATTTCTGTTGACAGTCTGATCTGAAATAGAACCCTGGTACGGCACCCATTACGCAGTCACGATTGGCGATTGGCTTATCGCAAATTCGGGATTGTGGCACGCCCTTTAGTTTGGTATACATGATACATGATACACAATATCTGCCAATATCACTCATTTCACTGGAGAGTGAACAGAGCATTATCCTCTAATGGGGCATTCCTGCCAATAATCCCATTTAAGGTTTGCCCATGGCCAATCAGGCTTCTTGGGAGAGGAAGTACTACAGAGCCAATTTGTAGCCACACTGCATGGTGTGATTGAGGTGGAGCACCACCCACTTTTTCTCAGTGCCTTCTCCATTCCCTCCTCTGAAGAGAGTTGGGTACCTGTTTACTGCTGGGTCATGGGTGAACACAGAGAGATTTATTGGAAAATGAAATTCCCCCCACACCCACAGCTCCTCTCTTAATCCCATCATGGAAACATGAGCTCAACAGTTTAGGATTGAAGGCACTTCATATTTATGTGTTAGTTGGTAATGAGCTAACTAGCAATTGGTTTTATTCATACTGGCCACATAACCGCCCTCATACGCTACCATGAGGAAATGCCAGTGATGCGTCAATTCATGTCAACAACCCGGGAATAGCTGCAATGCTATGAACTTGCGCGAGTGGCCATGCGGTGCCAATTTGCCTTATTGATTTGTTGTGCTGTGTCCTGCTAGTCAGAGAGAACTAACTAGACAAATTAGTGAAAGCGGTTGAAGTTGCAAGTCAAACAGAACTGGTTGGAATTGAATAACAAAGAGCAGTAGATTTTCCAAGGACTGGAGGCAGAGACCAAAATGCTGTCCCAATAGTTTAAGTGCTCACTTGGGTCATTTGAATGAAGACTCGTCCTTTAATCAGCTAGCCTCGTCTGAGGGTATTGTATGTACTTTGTAGTGGAACTGTGAAGGAGGTTATATGTACCCACCGAGAGCAGAGCCAATTAGCTATATCTAAAGGAAAAAGAAAAAACAGATCTGTCACTATGGCAGAGGAGCAAAACAACCCGGGTTTTCAGGGACAAGTCTATCAGCAGGCACCTGTCTATCCCCAGAACTACCAACAGGGACAAGTCTATCCCCAGGGGTCTGTCTATCCGCAGGCACCTGTCTATCCACGGGGACAAAACTATCAACAGGGACAAGTTTATCCCCAGGGGCCTGTCTATCCACAGAGTCAAATCCAGCAGCAAAGGGCACATGTCTATCCCCAGGCACCTATCTACCCCCAAGGCTCTGTCTATCCCCAGGCACCTATCTACCCCCAAGGCTCTGTCTATCCCCAGGGAGATCAACAGGGACAAATCTATCCCCAGGGCCCTGTCTTTCCCCAGACTCAAAACCAACAGCAAAGGACAGCTTTCTATCCCAATGGCCCTATCTACGCCCGGGGATCAATCTATCTGCAGGATCAAATCCAGCAGCAGCAGACATCATTCCATCCCCAGGGTCAAATCCAGCAGCAGCGGGCACCAGGCTATCTCCAAGGTCAAATTCCGCAGCAACACACACCTGTCTACCCCCAGGCCCATGCCTCACAACAGGAACAGGGCTATCATCAAGGACCCGCCAACCTTGAGGCCCAAAACTATCAGCAGGGTCAACACTTTACTAAGGGACAGGGCTACCAACAAGGACAAGACTATGAGCTGGGGGCTGCCGATCCCCAGTTATTGATTTCTCGGCAGGGAGAGATCTATCAGCATGGGCCTGCTAGTACCCAAGAAACAATCCAGCATCAGGAAGCAGCTACCCAGCTTTCACCCGATTGCGAGCGTGTGCCCTATCTGCAGGGACCAGTCTATCCTCAGGACAAAGACAACCCATAAGGTCCAATCTTTGTTCAGGATGAAATCTATCCCCCACCAGAGAGCAGCTGAATACCAGCACATAAATGAACAGTATGTAACTGTCCTGCAAGGTGAGTGCACAAAACAATTTGACCAACAGAAAATTAGCTTAACTCACCATCATTAAAACCTTGCCCATACCATGTTCAAGGCAAGGAGGTAGAAGAAGACATGGCGAATGGATTAGGTCTACCATAGGTGTGTTCACCTGATTTTGGTCAGCCGCAGTCAAAAAATTTCAGACGTTATCATGCAAATAGATAGGCTCAGGTAAAAAACGCTAGGAGTTTCGGGTACAGTTTCGAGTGCAGCAGAGTTGCCCTGAATCAACATCATGCATGTCTAAGAACGGAAAATTGTGCAGTCTGTTTCACAACAATAAAGCAACCTTAGAATAAGTAAGCGACTGATAGATAACCTGGACATTTTGACGACTTTGACAATTTTTGAACTAGAACGCCTGCAAAGATTATATCAAATTAGGACACAAAGCCTCTTTTTTGAATGATACCGACACCCGATGGCGATTAATGCACACGCGCTGGGTTTTAAGGCGTTCTAGTTACAGGGTGTTCAATACTCCATTGCGTTAAGAGATTCAATCGACAGCTAGATTGCACATAATGTCAATGTCTTTGCGCAGTCTGATTGATACCAGAACTGGGGTATGAGTTTATAGATACAAGTGGGTTCGGTTAGCTTTCACATACAAAAAGGTTGTTATGCGTATGAATGACAAAACTGTTGAGTTGAGTGACAAGGTGAGGACTCTAGTGCTGCTGAGCTCTGAGCCCTTACGATGCCCAGCGCGTGCGTACTGATCATCGGATTTTGCTGTGTGTAAACCAGGACAATTAACTGGGACAGTTTATAAGCTGAAGATCATATCTTGGTATAATCTTTGATGCCCACTTTCAGGCACAGAGCTCTGTCCATCCTCAATATGATGTCCATGACAAGAGCTGCGAAAACCAAAGAAAACCACTGTCGGGATACAGCCACACAATTTCGAATCGTATCATTAGCCCGTTATACAAATTGTGTCATAATAAAAAATAAAACTGTTCACACTGATATACATGTAAAAGAATGTTTATATGGTTTGCTGGTAGAAGTGCTTGCGTGAAAATTTCTCGCCTCCAGTGAACCACAACTTGCATGTTTTGTACCTCGGGAGTTTTTTGCAGACAGTTATTGGCTATAAACCTAGAATCAATCTTTAAAGATAGCTCCCAGTTTTGCACCACGCAGATTTAATTGGCTCCTGAAAGGGGTGATCTTTGATTCCAACAGCTCAGTTGTTAGTAGATGAGGTGGCATATTGTATGCAATCCATTGCGGTCCATTTTATTATTCGCGAATTACTAAGGACAAGTGCAGAATGGGGAGTTTAACCCGCAAAAAAGCATTCAAATATCTACTCAAAAGAGTTAGACATTCCTTCTCTAACTAGTTTTAAACAAGGTTTTCCAGCAGTAAAACTTGTCATTTCACCTTCCCCAGCTCTGAAGAGAGCCAGTTCACTGCTGGGTGAGCACAGAGAGTTTTGAGAAATCCCATGCACAAGCTGTGTTTTAGGCCCGGGACCTTCAGGACCCCTTTTAAAACCAGCTTAAAAGACTGAAAGTTATTGCGAGTTTTATTTCACAAAATTACTGAATTAGAAAATTATAATATCACAGCTCACAAACTCCTGATGTTTTCACATTGACTCTGTGTAGAATCACTGCTGCGGAGTTCCTTTGTTTCTGTAACCCCAGTCACATTCCTGGCAGAGATCTGAGCTAGCTCCAGTACTGAGTCAGAGTAAGTGGTGTGATGACAGCTGAAATGGTGATATTGTTTTGTTTTACATGGGTGACTCCTAGCGTTCTGCTGAGTAAAAGAGTACAGGACCGGCAAGTTGTTACATCATTAACTTACAGTGGAGTATATACAGGTATAAGTAGAATGACTGGTCACAAATGCCTGGTCGCAGAATGGACCCTCATCAACTGGGCTAGGGTTGACGCATTCTGTCCCAAGGTTTATTCAGGTCATTCCCTGAACTCCGCTTCACTGCCCATTTCACATTCATGCTAACCGCGCAAGCATCCCCTGAGCATTTCGTGGCCACTGCTGGGTAGTTTGCTGTTATTTCGGCAGTTGGAGTGGTAGTTGTATAGTATTTGCTCTGGTAGTTCAGCTGGCACTTCCTGAATCAGTACTTATTGTTCTCGTAGTCCAATGAGTAGTGGTTGATTTGGTACTAGTTGATTTAAGACATCAGTCGCTACTAGTTGAGTTGGTAGTAATTGATTCGATAGTTGGTTTGACAGTTGAATTGAAAATTGACTTAAAATTAGGAAATTAGCAAAGAATATCGGGGTGAGGCTGGGGCCTAGCATTGGGTCCATGGCATGCTAGCATCAGTGAGGATATATTAGCATCCATTCACTGAAATAAAAATGCACCAGTCTCAGATCAGGAAATTGGCCAAATGGCGGTCTGTCTACTCTCCCCTTGAACCCTAAAATGCTTTCAGCAGAAAGATTGATTATTTACCTTCATCTCTAGCTCTAGGATATCAGCACAAGCGTCGTGAGGCGTACAGAAGCCAGCCTGAAATAAATACCGATGTGATGTTTCCCACCAGATTTAGCAACAGTTTGTCCACACAATAACTTGCCAAAGATAATGTAAACCTTTACACATGAGGGAGGACTTTGAAATGAGTGCGACTACGAAATTTGCACTGTAGGAATGGTTTGATAATGGTAATCGGGAGTTGTTTCGCCCTGTGCAAATTTGAAAGAGCCAGCGTGGGTTATATACTAAGCGCTGATGGACAGTTGATCCAGAGGGGTTCACAAACAATAAACAAGTTTGGTGGATAATGAGAGTGAAAGCCAATGGGAGACGAGCGCCTCCCTCATAAGATTTTGACGACTAACTACAAAGCAGATGACTAGTTGGATCATGTGACACTAGAGCCCTCGGAATAGTCATTACCGAGTCATTTTATCATGCGCAAGGTCACAAAAATCAACCACTGCCATGCTGAAGCATGAGTCACGGCTAAGTATTGAAATAAGAATACCAAAAAACCTCATGGTTTAAAGACTACAACAACCCTTTTGGATGGAGATGGTGTAAAACCGTACAGACTGGCATAGCCTACGGACAGATTCAATGCAAGGCACATCCAACAACAGATGTTTTAGTGACTGCTGATGAGGTTGATGATAACTTTACTCTTTTGGTTACAATTTCATTCCATTGGCAATTGATCCATGATCAACAGTGAACCTAAGACCTGAACTGGGAGTCCCAGGTTTGATTCCCAGTTTGAGGATTTATTTTCTCTCTTGGAACACACTCATCGCCTTTGAATCTCGATGGTCCAATCTCTGTGAGCTTGATCAACGGCCAATTCTGACAAGTTTTCCAGTTCACCTTCCATCCTCCCTGCTGCAGAATCCACAGTTCCACAAGATTAGTATAGAAATATTGAAAGCACCAGTCAATCAGCATGAGAATCCTTATTTTTCCGTTCACCTGGTGGATATTTACCATCTCGGCCAACTGCATTGTGAAATGTACAGCCTACAGAATAAAACAGTTTCTCATTACCGACCTGCGATAGTTGATACAGTTGAAAACGTCGTGGTATTTTTGCTACTGGTGGTGGTGGTGGTCAAACCATGACCTCCTGCAATTCAAACTTGAC